>SDBT01005447.1_pt1 | contig 21352 bp, 20 predicted proteins | sample 2277101 | NCBI WGS metagenome assembly SDBT01 (sample SAMN10404973, study PRJNA504765) | marine sediment metagenome | isolation source: marine sediment core GS10_PC15, 103 cmbsf | place: Arctic Ocean: Southern Knipovich Ridge | collected 2010
ATTCAATTAAAGCATAATACTTGCCTACAAGAAGCTCAGAACTTAATTAACTGGTCTATCAATGATAATCAATCAGACTTATTTTCTAGACCAATTCAATGGATCTATATCCCTCTATATGCTATGTTTATTGAAGATGAGGATAATTTTGAAGAATTTATGAATGTTGTATTTCCAGGATATATAACTGGAAATTCAGATGAAATTTATGAAGATTTCGACGTTTCTTTCAGTAAATTAAAAGGTAATTTAAATGATAAAATTGAAAATGATATGCCTACGAGAAGTAATTTTGAGTTCTCATGTGAAGGAAAAAATATAATGAAAGATCCAAATGTTAAAAAAAGAATTCAAATTGGTATTTCGAACCTAAGGGAAAAACGTCTCCTAAATGAATTAATAGAGAAAAAAATACGAAATAATTTGAATCTACTTCCTTAACTTTAATATCTTCACTCATAACCATGAAGGAAACCAAATCAACATACAAGACAAGATTTGATCTAAAGAAAAAGAGAATCAGAACTTTTTTTCTATCAATAGAAAAAAAAAAAACACAAAAAGAAACCATAGACGAGACATCAGAGGAATTTTATCAAGACGGTATGGTTTACATACAGATGAGACTACCAGTTGAAAATATAACGCAAAAATTTGAGTTAAAATTAACAAATAGGATTGAACACAAAATTATTCAAGCTAAGATCAGGGAAGCTACTAAAAGTGATCTTGAGATCCTAAAAACAATATATAATCGTTCTTGGTTAACTAGCAATACGCCATTCAGACCGATTACAAAAACGGATTTATTAAAGATACTTGAAGATTCTAATACCAACTTTCTAATTGCGAAGGTGTATGGGATAGACGCTGCCTTTGTATTACTGGATTTTGAAGGTCCTAATAATGAATATGCAATTATAGCAGCATTAGCAGTACTTCCACGTTTTCAAAGAAAGGGGGTTGGTACAGCCCTAGGTATGGCGAGTTGGCGATTCTTAAAAAAAGATTACCCTAACGTTAAAGAACTTCGATGTGAAGTGTATATTGACAATAAGGTCTCATTTTCATTTCTTAAGGTGATAGGCTTTAAAGAATATGAGAAAAAAGTTTATAAGAAAGAAGATTTTGAAATCGAAGATAAGTAATAAACTCTTTATTAATAGGTTTCTGTTAAAGATTTCATTTTTTCTTCTAATAAATTGACATTGTCATTATCTTCCAATTCTTTAAAATAATCTCTTGCCCTTTCAAAGTTAGGTAAAGCTAAATCGGTCATCCCACTGTGAAGATAATAGTCTCCCAATTTATGTAAGAGGACTGCCACCTCTTTTATATGTCCTAAATTTTCATACATTTTCAATGCTTCCTCAAAATACTCCACTGCTGCTGACTCATTACATTGCATTTCTGAGTACAATTGCGCAATCTTGTATTTCAACTCAGCACATTTTAGATTATCCCCAAATTTAAAATATATGTCGTAAGATAATTTGTAGAATTCCACAGCTCTTTTATCCTCTCCCTCAACAGAATAGACTTTAGCAATTTCTTCTAATATTTTTCCCTCATTTATATTATCTCTGATTCCAAAAATTCGAACTGCTTCTAGACTTTGCAAAAGTAAATTTTCGGCATTATGTATGTTTTTCCATAAGAGCTGTAACTTTCCAAGAAAATATAAAACCTCCCATTCTAACTTAGCTTTTACGTAAATAGAAACAGTACTATTGCCTTTTTTTATTAGGTCTAAAGCATCTTTGAGATGTTGATAAGATAGATCATAATCTTTTCCCTGCAAAAAGTATAATTTCCCATATTTAATTTGAGTATAGACAATTCCATAAAAATCTTCATTCTCATTGAAGAATTGTGCATTTCTATCAAGAATTCTTTCGATCCGATTAAAATCTTTCAATTCAAATAACACTTCTACTAAATTACTAGCAGATTTTATCTCTTCAAACTTAAGGTTTTCTTTTTCAGATAAGTGAAGTGCCTCTTGATAATATTTATATGAATGCTCTAAATCCTTGAGTAAGTAATATACATTTCCTAAATTGTTTAAAATCATAATATTTTTATGAATATCGTTATATTCTCTTAGAATTTCAAGAGATCTATTAAAATTATAAATTGCTTGATCAAAAAATCCATTGTCCTCTTGTATCAATCCTAATTCATTATAACATATTGCAATATTGAGTTTATCATTCTCTTCTTTGAAATTTTTTAAAGCTAACTTTAGATTCTTCTCTGCATTCGCCAAATCTCTTTTCTTATAATATAAACTTGATTTCTCCAATAATAAAGACCCTGGAATTGGTTCCTTAAGAGTTTCTTTATTTTCTAAGATTTCATTAATTTTTTTTATCTTTTGATCAATTTCTTTGTCTTTAATTATTGCGACATCAAAATCTTCTTCAATATCTTCCAATGCTGATTGATTATAATTTATTCTTTCAGATAGGTAATTAAAAGATCTATCTAAATCGCTTTCTAAATTTGCGATTAAGGGCTTATTACAGCTTCTACAATAATACCAATTTTCTTCTATGTTACTTTTACAAAAAGGACATATTCTCATATTTGAAAATTTAGTAAAATAGTTATTAACAACTTTTGAAATTAAAATAATAATAATTTTATTTATAATTTATTGATATAAAGTCTTAAAATGCATAATAATAAACCTTTGGTTACTAAAATTACATCTTTTTATTATACTTGAAATAGCAAGGATTTCATGAATAATATAATCAGAATGAATAATATCTGACATTACATACATAATTTCATCAAATCAGATGGTATAAAAACCATAAAACACAAGATCTTTATTCTCCCACGCTATTAAACATCAAGAACAATGAATTACTTGGTTTTTCCGTGTTCTCTTTGTTCATGAAAGCTCGTCATTACTTAAACCAAGCGATTCTAATAGAACATTAAGCTGAATTATTGCATTATCTGCTTTTATTTTATTTGCAATACGTAGTGCTTTTAAGAATTGATCTTTAGCTTCTCGTCTTCTTCTTAAATAAAATAAAGCTTCGCCAACATAACTAAGTCCTCTAATAATAGACTCAACGTAATTGGATTCAATTGCTATGTTTGTCCCTTTCTTAAAATATCTAACTGCTTCTTCTAACTTATCTTTTTTCTTTTCAATGATTCCTAAGTTAAAATAGGAAGTTATAACACCCTTTGCATCTTTAATTTCTTTGAATACTTTTAATGTTTTCTTATATAGCTCAAAAATTATATCCCATTCTTCATTAATTTCATAAATATAGATTAGATTTCCTAAACAATCTAGTAAATTGTAAATATCGCCATTATCTGAACATAAAGTGCTACAATTTAATAAGGTATTACAAGCATCATCCCATTTATGTAATTTTATATAACTGTTTCCTATTCCTTTTAAACATGTAATCTGTTCTTGAATTTGATTCATTTTTTTATTAATGCCGAATGCTTTTTCATAGAATCCAATAGATTTAAGGAATTCATTTTTCTTATAATTAAGTGTACCTAACACTCCATAAACAGCAGCTTGACCTAATTTATCATCTAATTTTGTAAAGTATGTTAGACAAACTAAATAATTTTCTTCTGATTTAGAATATTCTTCTAATTGCAATTGAATTAGAGCAACATCACTTAATTCTTTGATATAATTAGAATCTTTTTCATTTTTATCTAAATCTTTTATATTTGCTAATTTATGTTCCAAAAGCTTTTCCAATTCTTCTCTAGTTAATTCAACATTATTTATAGTCATATTAAAAAAAGCTTTTCAATTCAAGTTTATTTTATAGAATTTTTTCTAAAATTTCTGCTGATGTTCTTACGAAATTGGGACATAAAGTGGTAAATAAATTTTTTTCGTTTGTAGAATTTAATCCTTCAAGAGTACTAATATCACAATCAAGTAAGTCATTACAGGTGATTGAACCGTTAATTTCTGTAAATTTTTTAATAAATTTTTGAACTAGCCTGTAAGTTTTTCCAGCTGCGGTATCATCCTCGATTGAAACTTTTCCATATTTTAAACCAATAACCATTAACGCTCCAGTAACTGCTCCACATGTTTTTCCTAAGCGTCCCATCCCACCTCCAAAACCAGTTGCGAGTTTTAAGGCGTTATCTCGACTTAATCCATATTCAACAGAAAAACTAGAGAAAATTGACTGGCTACAATTAAATCCATCTTTATAATAAGAAACTGCCTGTTCTACTCTTGACATTGCTTTATATTACTAAATATTTTGTGATAGATTTTTTAAATCTATAAGAAATATAAAATTTCATGTCTATTATATATTTAGAGATAATATTGGGAATTAATAATTCTCTTATACGTGATTTATTTGAAGATTAAAGCAAGATTATTTGAAAAAAGTGATAATAAAAAAGTCATATGCCATGTATGCGCTAATAAATGCAAAATCTCTCCAGGAAAGGTTGGAATCTGTAGAACGCGAAAAAATTTTGATGGCGATTTATATTCATTAATATATGGATCACTTATTTCTTCAGGTAGTTTAGATCCAATAGAAAAAAAACCCCTCTATAATTTCTGGCCTGGAGCTACTGCTTATTCAATTGCATCTATTGGATGTTCATTTCGATGTCAAAACTGTCAGAACTGGTCAATTAGCCAAGCCAACCCTACTGATGATGGAAAAAATGGATTTTTTGACCTTGACGATTATAAAGATCGTAGAATGACTTTAGTTGAAATGGAACCTGAAGAATTAATAAAAAGAGTAGTTAGAAGTGGAGCAAAAACGCTCGCATACACTTACAACGAACCTCTTATTTGGCATGAGTGGATTTTGGATACAACAAAATTACTTAAAAAAGAAGATATCAAGACTATCTTAGTAACGAATGGGTATTCAACTCCGGAGGCAACAGACGAGTTGATTGATGCGAAAATTGACGCTGCAAATATTGATATTAAGGCAATGACAGATGATTTTTATAAAAAAATTTGTGGTGTTAAATCTGTTAAGCCTGTATTAGATACTGCTAAGCGTTTTAAATCAAATGGAATTCATGTAGAAATAACCAACTTAATCATCCCAGATTTAAATGATAGTAGGAGTGATATCGAGAATCTTTGTAAATGGGTAGCAGAAAATTTAGGAGTAGATACCCCAACCCATTTTTCAGCATATCACCCTGATTTTAAAACGCCCTCATTGAAGCGTACTTCTTATGAAACACTAGATATGGCATACAAAATTGCTAAAGAAATAGGTTTATATTTCCCATATGTAGGGAATATAAGCCATGCGAAGGGAAGTAATACTTATTGTCCAAACTGTAATTACTTGTTATTAGAAAGAAAAGGATATACTTTTAAAAAAATTGATGTTACGGATGAAAAAAAATGTCCAAACTGCTCTTATGATTTAAGCAATGATATAATTGGGGATATCAATAAATCTTCCTCTCACCGATTTATTTACTAATACAGACTTTAAAAATTAAAAAAAAAAAGATTAATTTGTTAGAAATACCCTGAAATTGAAACCCCAAGTACTAATAATAAGAGTCCTTGAATAAGACAGAAAGCAGCAACTATAAATGCTAATGGAGGCCATGATAATGCTTTTGAGATTGCCATTACTCCAGACATATAGAATTTTGCTGTAAGAGCGATAATCGCAAAGATAATTATAAATATGATTACTAATAATATCTTCGGATCAATAAATACCGCGATAACTTGTACTAGTTGTGGGGGGATCGCTAAAGTTATTATAGCCACAATTAAACTAGCAACCAATAGACCAATAACACTTGCGATTGGAAGATCATTTATAGGTTTTAAAAATGTAAATACCCCAAAGACGATTAGAATAATAGCTGTAAAAATGTTCCTCTCTGTTGTGGAATTTAATAGAGCATAAGCAGTACTTGGTGGTACCTTAAGAATTAGCTCTCCAACTCCGCTCAATATGCTGAAAATTCCTACAATAAAACCGAAATAAGTTAAAATTTTTAGAAATTTAGTAATATCAAAATCCCAGGTTTCAACTTTCCGTTTTTTGAAAGATCCTCTCCTCTTTGTCTCATATATTGCATAAATTATCCAAATAACACCAAGAAGCAAAAGGAAAAATCCTCCCAATTGTGCTAATGGTTTCAAAATATTTTCTGTAAAATCAAATGCAAAAATCAATTATTTTCACTATGTAATGTAATTTTAGATTTGTTATTATATTGTTATTATTTTTTAAAAATATATTTCTAATGGAGTCCAATTATTAAATAATAGAATTTTGAAAAATTACTTAATAAAACTCATTGTTTTTTTAATGTAATCCATGTATGACTGGATCTCCTCTTCTTTTTTAGTTTCATTCCAAGAATATTCACCAGCTATTAACTCTGCAACAATTTGAGCTGCTTTAAATGATTCATTAAGAGAAATCCAAAGAGCCATTTCTGTTCGTCTGCAAAATACATCTATTAAATGAGGAGTTGGCTCGTATCTTAAACAATAGATAATTTCAGCTTTTATAAAATTATTTTCAGCGATAATTCTTTCCTTAAGGGACTCATCTTGCTTAATAATTCCGAGGATTTGTAATGCACCTCTACCATATTGCTGATACAAATGATCAGCAATATCAGAGCCTATCAATATATTCATTTTTTTTAATGCATCAATCCAATCTTCTTTTTCTAGGCTTATAGCAAATTTTTGTTTAGAGAAATCATTTTCCCTTTTTGCATTCAAAAAAAAGCCTTTTTCTATAATTTTCTTAAATAAATCTTCAGCCATTCTCCTCCATGCTGTTAATTTACCTCCAGTTATAGTCAATAATCCATCCTCAGAGAAGAAAATTATGTGCTTTCGTGATATATCACTTTCAGGCTTGCCTTTTTGCATAACTAGTGGTCTGATACCCGCATAAGCAGATAAAATATTTTTATAATCTAATTCCGCCGATGGAAAGTAATATTTCACTGATTCGATAAGATAATCAGCATCCGCCTTAATACAAGACGGATTTGCTAGATCACCATTATAATCTGTATCTGTCGTGCCTACAATTGTAAAATCTTTATCGCGAGGTATTATAAAAAAAATTCGATCATCTTTAATAGAATTGAAAAAAAGTGCCATTTTATTTTTGAGGTGTTTACGTCTAAATTGTAAATGAACACCTTTGGTTGGGCGAATAAGAGGTTTAGGGATTTCTTGAGAGTATTTTTCTAATAAGGTGTCTGTCCATATCCCTGTAGAGTTAACTATTATCTTCCCGTTTATTTCAAATTGAATATTATTTTCATTATCACTACATTTAACTCCGCAAATTAATCCATTTATTTTGATGTATCCAGTGACTTTACAATAATTAATTATATCAGCACCTCTAATTACAGCTTCCTTAAGGACTTCTATCGTTAATCTTGCATCATCAAGGTTTGTGTCATAATATACTACCCCTCCTTTATTCCCTTCCCTAATAATTTCAGGTTCCATCTCAAAAATTTCTTCTGAAGAATACCATTTATGTTTTTTGAAATTTTTAAATTCAGATTTATCATCACTTAGGAAATCATAAATTCTACAAACCGCTATAGCATCTCTCTTCTTATATTTGCCTCCTTCTAATATAGTAAATAAAAAAGGTATGGGTCGTACTAAATGTGGGATGTGAGCCCGCATCCAATTTCTTTCTGTTGCACTTTCTCGTACCAAATCCTTTTCTCCAAGTGGTATATATCTAAGTCCTCCGTGTCCTAATTTTGAACTTCTCGACGATGTTCCCGCCGCGAAATCTTGCATGTCTACACATGCTACTTTTAGTCCTCTCATCGCTGCTTCTCTGGCTACTCCTGCTCCTGTTATACCTGCCCCGATTATGATTAAATCATAGAAATTTTCTTTTAATTGTTTTAATATATTTTTTCGATTTTTAAAATTCCAGGATTGTTCAAATAATTTTTTTTCTAAGTTATCCATCTTTATCATTTTATAGAATTTTTAAAGTTAAATAATCTTTCTTGATACCTTTAACTCAATTTAATTTTAAATTTTGGTTTGTTTTTGAAAGATCTTAATTCGTACGGTTAATACAAAACTTATCGAAATGCAAACATTTTTAATTAAAATCTTAGATAATCTATAAGTATAGATACATATTTGTTCAAATATTTTAACTACATTGCCCAAATAAAAATGTCAGAGCCAGAGAAGAAAAAAGTTCTAATTGTAGATGATGCTCAATTTGTTAGATATAGGCTTAAAAAGATTGTTGCTAAAATGGATTTTGCTGAAGTAGTTGGTGAAGCTTCGAATGGTATTGAAGGAGTAAGCTTATATAAAAAATTAAAACCGGATTTGGTTACAATGGACCTGGTGATGCCAGATTCGGATGGTCTTAATGCAATTGAACAAATCATCAAGTTTGATAAGGATGCTAAAATTGTAGTTATTAGCGCTATTGGACAAGAAATGTCTGTTATTGACGCTAAGGAAAAAGGAGCGTCAGATTACATTAAAAAGCCATTTAAAGAAGAGGAAGTGTACCGTACTTTTGAACGTTATTTAAAAATGTAATCAATTTACGATCAAACTATAAATTTTTCAATAACTTTTTGAAAATCAAAGGCATAGAGTAAATATCATAATAATTATGCTCTATAACTTCCTTCATTAAGCCTGTATACCTTTCAGGATTTTCTTTATATTTTCTATAACATATTCCTACAAGATTACTAGGTAGAGAACTTTTTCTTTTCCAATTTAATAATTGTGCTTCCATATTTGTTAATGAATAATTATCATACAATCCTTTATAAAGCCGACGACAATGATGATATAAATCAATGTGATGGAACTTCGTATTGGATTTTTCATATGGTTGATCATGACCAGTGATCATTGGATTTTCATCAAAAAAGTATAAAAACCTATTAGCCAAATAAGGAATATCGAATGTTTTACCATTATAAGTAATAAAGCATTTAAAGTGAGGTAAAATTGTAGTTTTAAGATGTTCGCAAATTGCGATTTCATCTTCAAGTTTATTTGCAAAAAATAAGTGAATTTCGAACCTCGCATTCTTGAAGAATCCTATACCTATGATGATAATGGGGCTATCAATAATACCCAAAGTCTCAATATCCAAAAATAAGAAATCTTCTACATTGAAACAAAAAGTAAGATCCAAATCATTCACAGATTTATTGATTTTAAGGGCTCTATAATCTTTATTTTCAATTAATGTTAAAATTCGATGAGCTGGAGCACTAAAATTTAAATGAAAAATCAGATCTTTTAAGGTGTTTATACCTCTTTGATTTAGTTTATTCTCAGTATAATCCCCAATGTAATTAACAACTTTAAGATTACGAAGCAAGTTTTTCTTTGTTTTTAGCAGATTAAATTTCAATGACATTTCATCTTCCCAAATGAATTCGATGAATTCACCCATGATGTTCTTGGTAACCCGATAATTCTGAAATAAATCATCAAAATTCTTTCCCTTATATTGATCTATTAGCGGTGTTATATCAAAGCTTTCGAATTTAAAAAAATCCATTGCCTATAATATTATAACTAAGATTTTTAATAACATATTCTGTAAAGATTTATAATAAAACTAAAAATGAAACAATTTTTTGGGGTGAAGCAACAAAAAGATATAGCCAACTTTTAAGTAAAATTCATATGGAACTTTTTACAGATAATAGGGAATTCCAATTTGAATCATCATTGTTGGAGGAAGCTTGCAATGGTATGGAAGAACTCGGTTTATTGAAAAAATTGAAAACGATGATGAACAGGCAAAAAAATAATGGTACATAAATGTCTGTAATGTTCTCCAGTATTTGGAGTCAATATACTACGATTGTATCATTATTTAAAGTTAATATTGATAATTAGAAAAACTTATCTCTACAAAATTCTACAAATAATTAAAAATATATAAATTTCTAAACTTAATGTATTAATATTTCAGCATTTCTACAAATATCAATATTATTCTTACTAACTTTTCTTGATATAAGTATAAGTTGTTTTTTTTTCATTCAGAAACCTAAATTTATAAATCATAAATTCAAGATTCTGCGGATAAACATAACTAGAGAGCCCAAAATAATATTAAAAAAAAAATATTTAGATTTTCAAATTTTAGCAGTTAAACATCCCTTCAATAGTCGATTTTTGTGATAATGTCTTCTCTTTCTCGTTTTGTAGGCTTGTATTTGAAGTATCGACGAGATTCGCTGTCTTCCAAAACGTAATTGGATCCTCCTCCATGTTTTATGCGTTTCAGATAAATTCAAAAAACGTATCATACAATAAGGATCTAACAAACCAATTTCATTTGCATACTGTTGTGTGAATCCACGTCCACCTAAAGTTCTAAAACAATGAATAGAACTTTCAAAACCTAACTCAGTGGTACTAATTTTTAAACCCATAGCATTGGCCGCCATTAATTTTGAATCTGCCAACTCTGGATGTTCATCCATTTGTCGTGCATATTGTATTAGTGCTGAAAACATCAAGTTCAATTCACGAATCTTCTTGGAAATAGGAAATCGTATGACCTGATATTGATGTAATCTTTTATTAAATTGAGTTCGCTGTAAAGCAAAAGCATGAGAGTAAAGGATTTTTTTCATTGCATCCCCAAGGGCCTCAGCACTAATTACTAGTCGTTCTTCAGTTAATTGGTGAAAAGCAATGTCTAGTCCATGACCATGAAGTTTGTTTTCTAAAGGAATTTCTACTTTATCGAAAATCAACCTACTTACAAAAGCATCGGTCATTCCATAAGTTCTTACTCTTGTGCTTCTAAAATTTTTTAATTTTTGGTGTTCTGTATCTACGACTACTGCACCAAGCTGACCATTATCAAATCTTCCATACAAAATTATGAAATCAGCAATCATTCCATTTGTAATAAATAACTTTTTTCCCTTTGCTATAATTTTATTATCTAACTCACTTAGCCTAAGCTCCATACTAAAGATATCCGACCCCGCATTAAATTCCGTCATTGCTGAGGCACCAATCTGTCCATCTCTTGCAACAGGATCCAATAACTTACTTTTTTGAATATCGTCCATTGCATAATTTACTGGATTACAATATAGTGTTCCTCCAGCTAATCGTCCCATTTCTATACTATAATTCCCTGCAATATATCTCTCACTATATTCACTCCAACGACCACCACAAAGAGCATATGCTATGAGGGCATTTCTTACAATTCCCCCTACTTCATAATCTTCGGTATTAAGTATCGTAGAATAATATCCCTTGTTTGCTAATTTTTTCATGATTCCTATAACGATATCCTTTTTCTTATCCTGAGTAGGTTCTTCAACTAAATAATTTAGTTCTTCCAGTTTTCTTAATTCTCTATCAAGTTCTTTCTCCATAAATTCATAGAGTTCAGCCAAAAACTCTTTTTCTTTAGCATTGAGGACGGGATTACTTAGTAAATCTAACTCAGGGACATATCTTGTTATTGGAATCTTTTTAAATTCAGTTATTCTGGTATCCATAACTAATCATACCATTTTTAAACTTAGTTATAATTCTTTTAAAATGACTAATTGTATGAATAGAGTGTTAGGATTTAAAATTTTCTTATGATTAAATAGGACATTTTTCCCATTTACTTTAAGTAGGTTTAATTAGAAAGTTTTTAATCAGAATAAAACATAAAAATAAAATATTAAACCTATTAGAAATTTAAACGAGAAAAACATAAAAGATAAAAAATTCTAAAAAGTGAAAGTAATATGATTAAATTTAGCGATAAACAGTTAAAAATCCCCAAATTAATGCGTCCTGTGTATTTAGCTACAGTTGGAATGTCAAAATTTGATCGAGCTTTCCCTGAAACTCGAACTGAAGAATTGTGTATCCAAGCTTTTACAGCAGCGGCCGATTTTGTTAATATGACTCCATCAGAATTAAAACAATATATTCACACTTGCTATTATGGCCATTTTGCTGATCATTTCGGAGATCAATTGCTAGGAGAATCAGTAATTCATGATAGACTTGGATTAGATCCATTAGGGAATATTGGAGTAAAAACTGGAGGTGCTACTGGAGGTTCTACTATGTGGGAAGCTGTTAAGGCTGTAGCTTCAGGGTATAGTGATTGTACTCTTGCTCTTGGATGGGAAAGAATGGATGAAGTGCCGACAGATGAAGGAAACCATCTTATTTCATGTGCTGCGGATAAAGATTGGGAAACACCTCTTGGCCACATTTATACCGGTTATTATGCGGTTATGGCTCAAAGGTATTGGAAAGTTTTTGGAAAGGAAGAAGATTCATTTCGACGAACCATGGCAGAAATAGCTGTTAAAAATCGAGGATATGCTAGAATGAATCCTCACGCTCAAGGTCCGATGAAAATAACAGTCGAAGATGTTATTAACTCTCCTATTGTCGCATATCCTTTGCGTGCTTTAGATTGTTGTTTAATGAGTGTTGGTTCTGCTTGTGGAATAGTTTGTGAAGAAAAAACTGCTTACGAAATCACAGATAATCCGCTTAGGATTTATATTGCTGCCGGAAGTCATACCTTAAGAGTAGCAGATCGTCGTAACATGAAAATCCCTCTTCTACCTAATGAGACAAAAGGACAATATGATGATTTAGGTCAGAGATTTCCAGGTAGTGATCGTTATCCAGGATTTTCGAGCTTTTTAGCTGCTCGTATGTCTGCTTATTATGCATATAATATGTCTGGAGTAGTAGATCCAATTGAAGATCTTGACTTAGTTGAACTTCACGATGCATTTACTATTAGCGATATTCAAACTTATGAAGATATAGGAATAAAGCCTTATGGAGAAGGTCGAGCCTATATTGAGAGCGGAGATGCTTATGTAATAAATCCTAATACTAATAAACCAGGAAAGTTGCCAAGCAATCCATGTGGAGGCCTAATAGGATGTATGCATGCAGTAGGGGCTACGGGACTTATGCAAATTGCCGAGATCGGTTACCATATTTGGAATCGGTGGGACGAAATTCATGAACCTAAAGAAAAATGGGAAGCGTTTAATCGAGAAAAACCAAAAGATTGGACTAGTTTACAAGTAAAAGGAGCAAAACGCGGTTTAGCGATAAGCCACGCTGGAGTTGGTTCTCACGTGACCTGCACTATTTTAATGGATCCCAATAATTTAATAAAGGAGGATTAGAAAGATGCCTAAATCAGAAGAAGAAAAAGGATTTGTAGATGTTATCAATGGTAGATATAAGCCAAAGGGGGTATTTCACATCCCAGAAGCAAACCAGCCTATATTTAATAAGGATACAGGTAAATTAGCAGGAATTACTAACCCTCGGGATATGACTTATATGCACTCTTATGGGGGAGAAGCACCATTCTTTGAAAACTTGGGTAATGGTAAACTCATGGCTACCAGGTGTGATAATGATAAATGCGAATCGAAGGGTTCTATTTTTCTGCCATTCCGAATATACTGTCCTGATTGTCTTAGAAAAGCAGAGATAATAGACATGACAGATATTGCTAGGAAGACATCAAAAATTCATTCTTTTATCATAACTCATCGATCTGGAGCATATAATACACTTAAATTACCAATAAAATTTATAAATGTTGAATTTGATAATGTTGTTACAATATTTATGAGTTACCTATCAGTTGGTGAACCAGAATTCGGGAAGCGTGTGATTCCAATCTTTAGAACAAAAAACCCAACCTATACAATTACTGATTTGTCATTTGTACTTGAGGGCACATCAGACTCAGAGTTACCTGAAGGTTTTACTTTTTAATTAAAATATTAAATATAACTTTTTTATTTTTCTCTCTTTATCTGCTTTGGTTTTTTATGACTCAAATAAGGTAAAAATTAACAATATTGATTTCTTACTAAATCACTAAATGTATCCATCGGAATTTTGCAAATAAAAAAAAGAATTCTCATAGTCACTTTATATTGGTTAATAATTGAAAAGAAAAGAATAAATTAAAATTGTATTCTATTAATAAGATTTGCTTGTTCATCAACAAATTCTACAGTTTTGACCATTTCTCCGATGTTATGAGCTGCACATGTTAGACAGGGATCATATGCACGAATTGCCATTTCAATTTTATTCAAACCCCCTTTCGAGATCGAACCATTCTCTATCAAATTTTCAGCAACTTTTTTTATTGATTGATTCATTGCTGCGTTATTGTTCACAGTTGCGACGATCATGTTAACCTCTACTAACTTTCCTTGACTATTTGCCTTATAATGGTGAATTAATGTGCCTCGTGGAGCTTCTATTACTCCAATCCCCTCTCCTGCTATTATATCGCATTTTATTCGATACTTTTCACTTGTAAGTTTTGGATTTTCTAAAATTTGCTGTGCTCTTTCAAAAGCATATACTAATTCAACTAATCTAGCATGATGATAAGCTAATGTTTGATTTGCGGGCCTTCCATATATTGTTCTGAACTCATGAAGGGCTTCCTCGGCTTTTGGAGTCTCAATCTTCTCACATAAATTCAAACGAGCAAGTGGGCCAACACGATAAGTACCCTGAGGCCATCCTAAAGATTTTAAAAAAGGAAATTTAAGATATGTCCAGGGTTCTGAGTGTTCTGCTATGTTTTGAAAATATGTATTTGATGAAATATCTCTCAAAATTTTACAATTATTATCTACAGCCCGTATAGTCCCATCATATAGTTCAAATGAACCATTCCTCGTAAGTCCTAAAAAATTTGTTTTAATAACTGAGAAATCTTTAATAAATTCTCTGTATTCTGATAGTTTTTCCTTACAAAAACTAAATAAATTTTCAATTAGCGGGATAAGAAGTTTTATTTCTTTTAACTTGTGTTTTTGTTCTTCCTGCTTAAGTCCTTTACTCATTCCACCAGGAATCGCTGTTACTGGGTGAATTGCTTTTCCACCAATTAATTCTATAAGATCTTGACCATATTTTCTTATTTTTATGACATTTTTTACAAGTTCTGGGTCTTTTTTCAAGAGTCCAATAATATTTCTATCTTGAGGTGCTGCATCAGGTCCCAGTATGAAATCGGGTGCAGCCAAGAAGAAAAAGTGAAGCGTATGTGAATGTATAAATTGTGCCATATGCATGAGTTCTCTTAATAATTTTGCTGTTTCTGGAATTTCAATCCCTATTAGATCTTCACACGCTTTCACCGATGCAAGATGATGACTTACTGGACAAATTCCACAAATTCTAGTTGTTATCCTGGGAGCATCATAAAGTGATCTTCCTTGCATGAATTTTTCGAACCCTTTAAATTCTACAACTTGGAAATGAGCATCAGTTAATTCATTTTTCTTATCCATTACAAATATTATTTTGGCATGACCTTCTACTCTTGTTACTACTTCAATATTTTTAAAATTATCACTCACTTTAATCCTCCTCCTTTTGTAATTTGTTTATTCGCTGAAGAATTGAATAAGGTAAAGAGTATCGATATACTGTTCCAGATAAATCTTCTTGTTGCATTAACTGTCCTATAGGGAAAATAGAAGCTAGTCCACTGATTGAGGCACATCCTTGATCAATTTCTTTTTCAAGAGGACCCATACAACCCCTGCAAGGTAAATTTGCCTTAACACAGCGTCCTCCACACCCTTCCCGAGTAGCAAAACCAATACATAGAATTCCTTGTTCTAAAAAACAGAGATCTTCTTTATAATCTACTTGATGAGGTGCTACAACTTGAAATGTTAAAAATTCTTTTGTAGGGATTAGCATATTTTCATGACCCTTTTCACATTCGGAGCATAGATTTTTAGTAGGTTGTTCTGGTTCTCGGCCTTCTAATAAATCAGTTAAAACTTTTTTAATCATTGAAGGTACTGGTGGACATCCAGGAATACTATAATCCACTTTAATTCTATTTTGTAAGACTTCTACATAATCTGTAAGTTCAGGTACCTCAGTAGGAATAACTTTAGAATAATTAGTTAGAATTGATTTATATGCATACTCAAGAGTTTCTTCTTTAGTAAAAAAATTCCTTAAACCAGAAATCCCTCCAAAACAAGCACATGAACCTAATGCAACAATTTTTTCTGCTTTTTCCTCAACTTCTTTGGCAACCTCAATATCAAGTTCGTTCCCTATAGTACCATTTATAACAGCTATATCACATTTTGGTATTTCTTTTACATCTATGATTGTAGTACAATAGGCTAAATTTACTTTATTTAACAATTCCAATATTTCTTCGTGCATATCTAAAATAGAAATAACACATCCAGTACATCCTGTTAAGTTAGCAATAATTAATGTAGGTTTATCAGTCATATTCTTATCTCCAAACTGTTTAAATTTTGTATATAACTTTTGATTTCTTTTACGAATTTGTCACTTTCTAAGTATGATATAAATAATAGGTGAACACGCTTTTCATCAATACCTCTAGATTTCAACAATTCTTTAAGCAAATCTACTCGCTTCTCAAGATCATAATTTCCCCCAATATATTGGCAATTTTCAGGGTAACACGCACCAAGAATAATCCCATCAAAACCTTTTTCTAAAGCATAAAGCACAAATCGTGGATCAATTCTTCCTGAACAAGGAACTCGAATTATAGAAAGGTTTAAGGGAAATGTTTTTCCAGTTAAACCTACTTGATCTGCTGCAGGATAAGCACATCCATCGCACAATAGTCCAAGTAATCTTGGTCCCTCAGGAGGTTTGTATTCAGAAAGAATTTCAATTTCTCGATAATATGAGGTTGATGGATATATCAACAAATCTCGAGCACCCGTCGGGCACGCTGCAACGCAATTGCCACATCCTCTACATAAAGTTGGATCTACGACACTTATTTTCTTTTCTTGATCAATAGAGCATGCATGAAAGTAACATGTTTTCACACAGATTCCTTCTCCCCCACAAATTGATTCATCAACATCAGAAATGGTTACAAATTGTGTAATTTCATTCCCACTGAGAACTCGAGAAATTCCTGTAGCAGCAGCATATCCATCAATGATTGATTCATTAATTGTACGGGGCCCAATACACGTGCCAGCTAAATATTTTCCATCATCATATGTACTAACGGGCGCGAGCATCAAATCTGCTTCCTTGAAGAATCCTTCAGGAGTTTTTGAAAGCCCTAAGATTTCTCGAATTTTCTCAGTATCTTTATTAGGTATCATAGGTGTGGCAAGGACAATCATATCAAATGTAATATCTAATTTTCCTCCAGAAACATTTATTTTTAGTGTTAAAACATCAAGCTCATCTTCGATTTCCTTAGATTTTAGACCAAAATGTTCTGGAACTGTTCTAATCCATTCAACATTCGGAAAGTTTTGCGTTTCCTTGATATACTCATCTCCTACTTTCCCTAAGGCATAAATATCTCGGTAAAATACATAAATTTTAGCATCTGGTAATTTTTCTACTGTTTGCTTTATTGCAGATGCCGTTGCCATACAACAATAACGAGAGCAATAAGGAATTTTATTTGGTTGTCTTGCTCCAACACATAAGATAAATGCGATATTTTTAGGGGGTTTACGGTTTGATGGTCTCAAGATATCTCCATTAAACACTCCAGTTGATACTAAAATTCGTTCATATTCTTCAAGTGTTAAGATGTCTTTTGATTTACCATACCCATATTCAGTTGATTGATAAATATCATAACCAATTGATATAATTATCCCTCCAGCATTTATTTCAATTTCTTTTGGCTCCTCATCTAAATCAATAGCTTTAGCATCACACACTTTGGTACATAATTTTGCCTTACATTCATCTCTACAATAAGAAATATCATTTATACTTATGAATGGGAGCTTTGGGAAGGTATCAAAACGCGGTAAAGTAATAACTTTCCTTTCTAAGAAATTAAAATTATATTCATCTGGTACATTGTTCTTACAAACATTAATACATTCATGACAATTTGTACATATTTCTTTAACAAATCGAGGATTTTGTTTGATAGTCACAACATAGTTACCTGTTCGACCTCTAACACGTATTACTTCAGATAAAGTAAATATATCAATATTAGGGGTTCTGAATAAGGTATTTATAATAGGCGTAATAGCGCAGGCACTACATTCATCTCGGGGAAATGTTTTGCTCATTTGCAGTTGAACCCCCCCTAAATAAGGAGACTTCTCAATTAAGTAAACATGATGCCCTTGATTTGCAAGTGCCAAGGATGCATGAATTCCGCTAATCCCTCCTCCAATAACTAAAGCGGATTTTAAGTTTGGGATTTTTTCAGTATGAATAGGTTTAGCATTCTTTATATCTTCAAGTGCTGCTTTTAGGACGAATTTAGCTTTTTCAACAATTTTTTTCTCTTCTTGATCTCGATGAGCCCAACGTAACTGTTCTCGAAAATTAACAAATTTGATTAATCCAGGATTAATAGAAGTTTTCTTTAAAAAAATGTCTTGAAATAGTTTTTCATAATATTTAGGTGAACACCCAATAAAAAGTAGAGCGTTAATTTTATTTTCATTAATTTCTTTAAACATATCCTCTTGATCGTTAATCGAGCAAGAAGCATGATATACTTTTGTGAATTTTACATCATCTTGCTTTTCAAGGTATTCTCTTATATCCTCCAAATTAAAATTCTTATCTATTTCTCCTCTACAAGAACAAAATATTCCTCCAATATTCATATATTATCGCCTATTCTAATTTTTTATACATTTAAACTAACTAATTTTAATTTTTATTGAGAGAATGTTTCTCTTAATTGTTGTGTAATCATTGACGCCTGAGAACGACTAATTTTTTTTCCCAACATCTCCTCAATGTTAGATACTAATTGGTCTATATTTTCTTTCTTAAAATTAGCTCTGAGTTTGTGTATTTTTGAGAGGGAGTCTTCAATAATTGTTTTTCCCATTGAACCAAACAAACTAATCAAATAAGTTTCAATTGTATCAACAATTTTAAGAGGAGTTTTGAAATATTCCTCCATAATTGCATCATTAACGAATTTATCTATTTGTGAGTTAAAATTGATTGTTTTTAACTCTTCAGCTAATTCATTTAAATCTGATTTAACTTTCTCATTTAAACCATCATAAATCTCTTCAAAATATTTCATTGCTTTTGTTAGGATTAACTTACCAAATTGGACTGATACATCTTTATTAACATTGAGTATCAAAAGATAAGGTGGTACATTCTCATAAATGAACTTGATATCCTGCATGTCCATAGTTTGGATTTGATCAATAGATAACTCCTTAGAAATAGCAAAAATCGCAGTTAAAAAACCTGAAAGTAAAGAATCATCTACTTTTGACCTAACATAAACACGGTGACATAAGGTTCGACCATCCCAATGCATTAAATAGAAGTCTCGAATCTTTTCAGCTCGAATCTTTTCTATATTAAAATTACTCAAAAATTTCACAAGGGCTATATTTTGGTAAAATAGAATAAGATAGTTGTTTTAAAATTACGTTATACAATAAATTTATATTTGTTTTATAAAAATTAAAATAAGGCTGAAGAAAAATAAAAATTAATCAAATTATTCTTTATAATTCTACATGTCCTTGTTTTAGATGAAAAATTTTTCTTGCTTCCGCCCCTTGAGCTACTTCCCGCCCTGCAATTTCAGCAACTTTTTTTGCCCATGCAACCTGCTCCCAACTACCCTTTGCCAATTCACCTGTTATAGTACGAATATTATCCTCTAAACCAACCCGAATATGACCTCCCAAAGTTGCAATAGATAACCCTGCTTGGAATTGCTGTTTAGCAACACCACATACACTCCAAGTAGCTTCTGGAGGTTTCAAATTAAGAATGAGTGCAAGGTTTTGGGGATTAAATGGAATTCCCCCGAGCACACCCCATACAAACTGGTAGTGGAGAGGGTGTACCATAAAGTCCTCTTTCTTATTAAGGAAGAGCATATTATACATTCCTCCTAAGTCATATATTTCCATTTCTGGTTTAGTCTCTGTTTTTTTCATTTCTTTCGCAAATTTTTGAATCATTTTAAATGTGTTCTGAAAGATCATATTTCCACCCATGACAACTTTTCCTTTTTTATAGTCACCTATTGCGAAATTCATGGAAGCGGTATTTAAAGAAGCTAGAGGAGGTTTAAAGGTTTGAACGGGCGCAATTCTTTGTTTATCAGTAGCAATTGAACTAATAGCAGTGCTTAGATTGATTATTATATCGGGGGCTTTGGATTTTATATTTTCCAAAATAGCTCTAATTAGATCTAAATCATGAGTTGGATTACCCTTTTCTGGGTTGCGTGCATGAATATGGACAATTGCGGCTCCCTCTTCATAACATCTTTTCGCTTCATCTCCAAATTCATCAGCTGTATATGGAACATTCGGATTTTGAGCTTTTGTTGTAGCAGCCCCGGCAAGAGCGGCACTAATCACTAATTTATTTTCTGGATTTGATTTTGACATTTTTTCTCAATATTTGGATTTTTTTCTTTTATTATTATTTGTTGAGTAAAATATTAAGTACCTTGGTATTTAAATTTTAAATAAAAAAATTAGTATCTTTAAGATCTTCGTTATCTGTTTTAACTACACTAATTTCTAAGTATATTATTGTTCAAAACCAATGTGAAAATCTAAATGATTTTTTTTTCTCAAAAATAGTTCTGATTACTTTAGGTTTCTTTTCGTTACATGTTCAAAGTCAAATCATTTGGCAAAAATTGTATCCCAAATAGTAGAAATTAAGGAGTAAAAAATCGTTATTTAAATTTGAAAGGAATTTAGATGATTTTAAAATTTTAAATACTAATAACCACAAACATTAATCATTATATAATTATAATTACAAAAACAATAAAAAAAATGACTGAGAAAATAATTGTTGCCAATAAGGGGCTCGTGAGAGCTGAATATGCGTTTTGGGTTGGCAGATATATGGATAAATTTTTTGATGCTTTTGAAAACAAAAAAATTCTTGCAAATAAATGTCCTAAATGCGAAGATGTTTTCGTACCCCCAAGAAAAATATGTGGAAAATGTAATATAACAATTCCTTTTGATCAAAATTGGGTAGAAATACCAGAAACAGGGGTCTTAAAGAATTTTACGATAACTCATTATAAAATAAATGATAGAGCGAGCCGAAAAGTTAAAAAACCTCAAATAATTGGTATGATGCAATTAGATGGAAGTAATACTGCCATTGTATATAGACTTTTAGACATAAAACCAGAAGAATTAAATATAGGAATGAAATTGAAAGTCGAGTGGGAGGAAAAACCAAAAGGAAATCCATCAGATATAAAGGGTTTCGTGAAAGTGTGAGAGGTGTAAAAAAAATGCAAAGAGT
>SDBT01005448.1_pt1 | contig 21352 bp, 16 predicted proteins | sample 2277101 | NCBI WGS metagenome assembly SDBT01 (sample SAMN10404973, study PRJNA504765) | marine sediment metagenome | isolation source: marine sediment core GS10_PC15, 103 cmbsf | place: Arctic Ocean: Southern Knipovich Ridge | collected 2010
CAAAACTAACAAGAACGAACAATAAAGACGATCAGATTTCTTCTCATTCTTCCCGATATTTTTTTACTCATTCGCGATCCAACCATTGCGAAGGTCGAGAAAAGCAAGAGTCCGACAACCATTCGCACCTGTCACGTCGTAGCTTTAGCGAAGACGGAAGGTCTTATTTCCCAATCACAACTGTTGTTTTCTTTGCATATACTTTTTCAGTTTCACGAGAAGTTGCTTCCATCAAAACGATGTAAACACCGATGGGAAGATTCTTCCCGTTATCTCCTCTTCCATCCCAGATCAAATCTCCCTCACAAGCTTGAAGAGTTTGATTAACTATTTTTTTCACAAGTCTTCCCTTCAAATCAAAAATCCGGATTGTAACCCGACTCAATTTTTCCGGTAATTTAAAGCTGAAAATTGTCCTTTCGCTCTGATATGGTGAGAATGGATTGGGATTCACAGAAAGCTTTATATTGGATGGTAAGACTTGAACAAAAATACTGTTTTGACTTCCCGGAGTACACACATTAACCGCAGGTCCCCAGTTCTCCGGATTCGCTATTATTCTGGGATTTACCCTCTCGATTGAAATTCCTTTTAGGTCATCATTCCAGTCCGAAACATAGAAGAAACTTTCAATCAAGTTCTCGCATTCATTGATGATCGAGATTTGCTCTCCATTATTGGAAAGTGAGCCAAGTCCGGTAAAAACAGGGACATTTTCCAAATCGTAATTTGTATGCAAAAACTGAACATCTTCGTTAGAATGTGTTACCACAATATATTCATTCTCAGAAAATGGAATTGAAAGAGTGTCCTCATCCACAATCAAAGAGAACTCCTCTAATGCAAATATAAAATAGTTTATTTTCAATTCCAGCCATTCAGGTTCTCCCTCATTTGGAGCATACATAATTTCGTTTACTACAAAAGGAAGAGCATTATTATTGTAGAAACTGAAATCAATATCGTTATCTTCATTCAAATCTTCGATTGAAATTATTTCATATTTAAAAGTTGTGTAACCTATTGGGGGAATTTCTGTTATGAATGTATAAAGGAGCGAATCAGAAATCGCAATTTCCTGCTGATAAATTTCGGTTTCAGAAATATCGTCATCTAAAATGGTCGAGCAAATAAAGACGGCATCTGTAATATTTTCCAAACCAATATTCTTAATAATTATCGTATGATCAATCTGAGAGTCCTGAATTTCATAAGAAACAAACGACAATTTCAAATCTTTTTCTGCAGGTAACACACTGTTTGGAAGCGTTGGTGTTCCCAAGCTGTCTAAACTTACTTCCCAGCTTATATTTTCATCGCTGAACGGATTGACTCTTTCGAGCGAAAAATTCGTTGGGCAATTGCTTCCTTCATAAGATGTAGAATCAAATTTAGTTTCAAACTGATCTACCAATTTAAGACTTTCTTCCGTATTATTCAAAGCAGTCCAACTTTCCGCTTCTACTATTTTATCAGGATTTGCTTCGGGATAGATTTCCAGGAGCAAATTTGGGTCTTGGCACACAACCAGAAAATCCTGAGATTCGATAGAGCCGGAAAAGCTGATTTGACCTTCGGAAGCATCGATTATTAAGAAGTTATCCACAAGATATCCACTTGCAGAACGATTGAAGATTTCAATCCATTCCTGATTGCTCGTAGCAGGCTTAAACATCACTTCATTCAAAACCAGAGGAGAACTTCCAAATAAAATAGAATTTGATGCTGAATTATTTTCTAAGTTATTATCAAAAAGATAGTTAACTGTTGCGGAAGTGACATAATATCCATCAGAGAATAAGCCGAGTTCACAGGAAAAATCAATGTAGCTTTCAGGAAGAATTTCAGGTAAATCATAAACGTTGAAAAGACTATTATTAATGGCGATTTCCAAGCTTGCTTCTGAGTTATCCACAATTTCTGTGGATAAATTGAAAACCTCTGTTTCCAGCCATAAAACACCCTCTATTTCAGTAATATTCAGTTCATAAATTGCCAGATCTACCGGATAGAAATTCGGTTCTCCGGGAGTTGGATTTTCGCATTCAAAAAAATCAATCTCGCAATTATCAGAATCCTCTCCGTCATGTTTTCGAGCAAGAGAATTTCCACTACTTACATCCGGAGCAAAATATTGACCTGGAGAAGAAATATCATCAGGAAGATTATTTGAATTTGGTGAATCATATAGAACAGTATCGGTGTGTTGACTATTAAAAGAGACTATCCTGATGCCGTCTGTAGCTGTACCACCATTTTGAAAGGCGAGATCGGTAGTGAGATCAGTATTGGGAACAAACTCTTCTCCGATCAGAAAATAAGAATGAGGAGCAATCGAATACCCTGAAAAAAGTTCAAAGGCATAAACAAGTTCAAATTGACTTCCAGCTTTCTGGATTATCCAGCCACTTAGATTTACAGCTTGTTCTCCTGCATTATAAATCTCAACCCATTCATAACCCGTATCTGCTCCTGCTGGATCGTATAATACTTCGTTTATTACAACATTTTGAGAAAATAAGGATGAAAAAATGCTAAACATAAAAAGAAAATAAATAATTCTTTTCATATCATTTCCTTCTGACGAAAATTTAATATTTCGCTTTTATTGACCGCATAAGATACAATAACAAGGAGAACTGACACCCATAAGTGCCCATAAATAATTTCTCTGAAATCCTAAATCGTGTAAATTTTGTGCCGCGTTGAAGAACGCAGAGGAAACTACTAATACCCTGTCAATACTTAAAAAAATTCCTCAATTGACCAAACTTTTGAGGATTGTACTAAAAAATTCTTCATTAATTTTCAGGTAATAAATTGCTATAGTATCTTAATGCCTGTTTCAAATATTTCTTTGGCAAGAGGATTTCCTTTTGTGAAATCTTTTGGATTAAACGGCAAAACCTCAAAATCGCTACTTATTCCTAGCGTAATTCTTCTAATCTTGCTTCGATCTTTGATCCTAATCCCTTCAAAAACATTGGAAACAATTGCCAAATCAATATCGCTCCATTTACTGTTTGTTCCATTTGCATAGCTTCCAAAAAGATAAACACTTTGTATTTGGAAATTTTCTTTATTTAATGCAATTATATATTCATCGATTATTTTTCTAACTCTATCCGGTAAACCAACCATTGATGAAACTCCTTTATCTTATTAAAATACTTCTTCGTATATTCTTCTGTACACAATTCGTAGAAATCCTGTTTATAATCAGGATAACGTACTTCCAAATTAAAATCGTTTACTTCATCAAGGAATATCTTATCTTCCTGTGTTAACCGAAATCTGCCTATTTCCGCTAATCTTACAAGGTTATGAATTTTCGGTGGAATTTTATTATTGCTGTTTTGAACATATATTGCCTTAAGTACTTTTTCCAATACTAAAGGACCAATAAATAAACACCAGTCGTATTTACCCGAATCAAATAAGCTTTCTGCAATTTCCAAATCACGATTAGCACTTTTCATCCAATATGCAATATGTTCTTTTATAGTCATTACTCTTTCTCCGGTTTATTGCTCAGTTTTTCTTATTCTTTTATCCTGTTTTTTCTTAAGAAATTCATCTTTTCTGTCAATATTTAAATATCTCATCAATTATATCTGAAGGAATGATGGATGCTGTCTTTTCCTTGTTTTCTATAAATAACATTTACAAACAGAGTTTAAAAATGATTATGTAAAGTTTCAATTCTTATAATGTTTTTACAAATGGATAATTTAATATCCTTTTATCCATTGTTAACAATGGAATATCTAAAATCCGGGAAGTAGAAACAATTATCTGATCTGCTGGATCACGATGAAAAGTTCCCGGTAATCTTGTCGATTCGATCACTATTTCAGGAGTTAAATTTATATATTCGATACTTGAATATTGTAAGGCGTTCTCTAACCATATATCAATAGAACATTCAAGTTTCAATCTTTTATATTCAACTAATTTTGCAACTTCCCAACAAGATATTGCAGAAATGCAAATTCTCTCCTTTTCATTTTCTTTGATAACTCTCCTAAATATTTTTCTAAACTTTTCATTCTCATCTACCAACCAAATCCAGCAATGTGTATCTAATAAAATCATTTTGTAATTTCCCAATCATTTTGAGCTACGGATTCAAAAGGATTATCATATTTTATAACTTTACCTTTCAAGGGGTAATATGCAGTTTTATTACACTTAAATATGATAACTTCTACTTTATCTCCAGAGTGAAATGGTAATCCCTTAAGTGTTAGTACACCACTTTTTAATAATTTTGTTTCTAATTTATATGCTTGCATTTTTTTCTCCTATAAATGGAATAAATTTATCGATTCAGATAAGATAATATCCCTAAAAAAGTCAATATTTAAATATCTCATCAATAATATCTGAAGGAATGATAGATGCCGGCTTCCTGGTTTTTGCTAATTTCTCTGCTGTTTTTCCCATCAGGAAGGAAGCAGATATTGCAGCATCTTTAAGTGATAGTTTCTGTCCTAAAAAAGAAACTATAATGCCGGCAAGAACATCTCCGCTTCCGCCTGTGGAAAGCCCGTCATTTCCGGAAATATCAAAAATAATACTTTTACAATCAGTAAAAAAAGTAGTTTCGTGGAGTTTCCTGTATTTATCTACAGAAGACAGTTCTTTCTCGGAAGTAATAAATAAAAAAATTAGAAATCCTGCTTTTTTCTAGCATGCCAGCCATTTGTCATTTGGATAGTGTAAAAATTAATGAACTATTAACTACTTATTTGTCAATACTTAAAAAATTTCGCAATGTATAGATACAAATATTATTTAATTAAAATCATCTTTTTAACAGGTGAGTTTGCAAAGTTAAATTTGTAAAGATAGATTCCTGAAGAGAATCTCTTCGGGTTCCAGCTAACTGCTGATTGCTGACTGCTAATTTCTATTTTATCTACAAGTTGTCCTTTAATATTATAAATTTCAATAATTGCATCTTCCACATCATGCGGTAAACTATAACTTATCGTAGTTACAGGATTAAAGGGATTAGGATAGTTGGATAATTGAATATTGAAAATTGAAGATTGAATATTATCTAAGACAGATACAGAATCCTGGCATTCATACGCTCCCATATCTACAATACCATTCACAATACGTGGATTTCCTGCAAGATCGAATTCGGGTAAATTTAAACCTGTTGTATCCGGTGTGCCGGCATCTATACAGGGAGAATCATCTGAAAGCATATAGGGATAATCTCCGCTTCCCAGCCATAGGGGATCTGTATCTAAATTTCCCTCGAGCCAATTTACGACATTCCAACTGTAAGGATTAAATATACCTTCCTCTCCACCTTCAATAAGTGAATTCCAGATATTTACTGTATATGACTCCTCAGGATAATTATTAACCAAATATACTTCATCAGGTATATCTCCATAAAGAATTGAATTAATAATATTAAGAGTAGTTCCATTACCTCCTCCCATTATAGCAGCTCCATCGGGACCGGGTGTTGAATTGTTACCAATCGTACAATTTATCAAATCTAAATTGATTTTTAAATTAATACTAATAGCAGAACAGGAAACAGGCCATTCTGTTGTCAGATCTTCGTTATCAGCTATTAGTACATTCTTCATTGTAACTTGATATGGGTCATCCAATCTTGCTCCGAATAAAAATATAGGAGTTGCCCAAAATATGTCGGGATGGTCATATTGAGAACAATCCTTGATCACCATATTTTCAATTGATGCTGTCTCATAATCATTGGTAAACCAAAATCTTATTTGCCAACCTCCCTGGTTATTTAAAAAGAACACATTTTTTAGGCTAATATTTAAATCAGCTATACTAAAAAAGGAAGATTCATGAATATTGTTTTCAAAAATCAAATTTTCAAAATTAATATAACGATTTTCAAAAAAATTAGGATTATAAGCTATTATAGAAGTGCCAAAATTATGATCAATTACGTAACTATTAATAAAATTGATGTTTTTAATTGTAAGATTAAAGTCAGTATCCCTGCAAAAAATAAATGACGACAGTTCTTCTGCATCAAAGATCGTGTTCTCCATAGATTCACCGATGAGGGAAACATATCCCCGCATATTCAAAGGAAATTTTTGATCATTCAAACTTTTTGCATAGATCCCGTCTGCAAGATGAATCGTATGTGGATTTAAACTGTCTGATACGATCGATGAATAAGCATAATTTATTGTCTGTAATGCATCATTGGCAGTTAAGCCACTATTGTTATTTGAACCCTGAGGAGAAACATACAGGTCTGCATTTACAGGTTCGAGCTTAGCATTTTGAACACTGAGTGTAACATCATTCTGCTGAACTCCATACTGGTCTGTGGAACTTATAAAATAATAATCCGGCTCAAGTACTGTAAAGGTGTCAACGATAATTGTTACCGGTTCCATCAATACCCAGCTTTTAGCGAATTCACATCCCCTTCTTCCATAATTCAAATAGATATTACATAATTCATCTGTATCAAAGCTAATAGTAGAATCATGAGTTATATAAATACCACCTCCAACAGAATAAGCGTGATTATCTGTAATTGTAACTCCTTTTAATGCTGGATGTGAGTATTTAATATAGATACCTCCTCCAACATTAGCGGAATTATTTATTATGTTACATTTTCTAATTATTGGCGATGAGTTTAAGCAGTAAATTCCTCCACCATAATAACTTTCCACATACAAGGTACCCGTTCCGTTTTGAACGGTAAATCCGCATAATAGGGTTGTTTCATCTTCCCCTGAGATAATTGATACAACACTCCCGTTTTCATTACCGTCGATGATCGTTTGAGATATATAACTCTCATTATTAGTTGTAAGGAATAAGCTGGCAACTGTGATGTTCTTTCCAATAAAATCTATATTCTCATAATAAGTGCCTGTATAGACTAAAACAGTATCTCCATTGACCGAAGCATTTATTCCTTCCTGGATAGTGATGAAGTCGCCACCACCTGCCTGATCAATTATCCAGGTGGTGGAATATAACCACTGATAAACACTGATAAACACGAATAATAGGATAAATTTCATTCTCATAAAAATTCCTTATCTGTTAAACTTGAGAAGGTTTCTGCAATTGTCATTCCCGAGAAATTGGGAATCTCAGATTACAAAACGGAGCCGGGAATGATATTGAAAACCTCACTAAGGTCGAGAGTCAAAGAAATTTTCACAACCATGATATTCATCATGGCAGACCTTCGCAAGGTAATATTTCTTCTTTATTCGGCATCTTATGTTCCCTCTCTTTAAGTGAAACGGAAAAGAGAGGGACAGCAGGGTGAGTTCCTATTTCAAAAGCAGCATTTTTTTAACTTTTGTCTCTTTACCTGCAGATATTTTATAGAAGTAAATTCCTGAAGCAACTGGTTTTTTATTATCATCTTTTCCATTCCAGGTAATTCTATGTTCTCCTGATTCAATTTGCTCTTTCAACAAAGTTTTAACTACTTGACCCTTGATATTGTAAACTTTTAAATTGACCTTAGTATCTTCCGGTATTGAAAATGAAATTATTGTAAAAGGATTAAAGGGATTAGGATAGTTGGAATATAATGTAACTTTGTTTAAACTTGGGATATCCTCTTCATCTTCCTCTAAATACAATTGAATTATATTGTGTTCCTGCTCTCCAATTATCAATGGTTTAAGTTCAAATTTACCGGTTTCCATGTTGAGGACAGAATAACTTTTTACAGATTGATCGTCTCTACCTTCACCATAAGATACTTGAAAATTCAAATTATCTCCTCTATTCACTGCATCTGTATATGCAAGTATTTGTAAAGGAAGTGAATCGATCACAGATGCTCCAACACAAATATCATTTTCAAATACACCAATTTCAGTTATATTTCCTCCACCGGATATGGAATCTACGATTATAGTTTCATAATCTGATTTTTCTTCATAGGTAAAGAATTCAGGAGTTTGACGTGTGTAACGAGATTTCGGTTCACCAAATATACTCCACTGGAAGCCTATTATATCTTCTTTAACGCGAACTACATACCCTTTACCATAATGTAGAGGTCTGATAGGATAATATATAGGATAAGGTACAGGATCATCTCTCCCACGTTCAGGGGTGGTCATGTCTTTCCATTCCCAATCCTCAGCTTTGATTGATTTTATCTTATCCCAATGCTGCCCGAAAGCATCGTCAATATCCTTGGTAGCTTTGATCCAGTATCCTATCCAGTTATCCTGCCCTGCTATAAGATCAATTGTGGTTAAAGGATTAAGCAAAGTTCCTTCAATATAAAGTTCTCTATAATAATAATAAGTTGATAACTCAGGCAATACTTCAATTTTATAACATCTGGTGCTTTGTAGTTCATAGCCACTTAACGGAAACCATTCTTCATCCTCATAATTCAATTCACCATAACCATATTCATAACCAATTGGACCATTAAGAACTGTAATATCTGTTATTTCCTCCGGAAACCCGGAAATTTCTTCCAGTACAGGTATTGCCGATACAGGGTCATTACCTGTTCGCTCAAGCACCGGGAAAGATTCCCAGTTCCAACCATTATAAAGTGGCTTAAATTTCCAGAATAATTCTGTTTGTTCCATAAAAAGCACATTTGAGTCTGTTGTTACTTCACCATATATTGATTTTGTTTCGTATCTATCTGATATAAATGTAACTTGATATTCAGTACCAATTGGGGGTTGCTCATCAAATTGAACATAATAAAATCCTGTACTACTACGACGATAGACACCAAATGTATAACCCCCATATGTTAAATTTAAACATCTAATAGTAATTGGATGTTTAGGACCAATATGACCTGAAAATTTTGGTGGTAATGCATCAATCAGCTGTCCTACTATTGTAAAAGATGAAGGGTCAATATTAATTATTGCGGCTTGATTCTCTATAAAAGAATAATTTGGTGTAGGATGAAGATTATCTAAAGTATAGAAACCATCACAATTACCACCCCAACCCCAGTTTACATAAAAAAAACATGGATCTATTGAAGGATCAAAAGAATACCCATGTAATATGAAAGCATGACCACCAGTACCAGGTGGTGTTGTGTCATCACCATTATAATGAATTATTCTGGCGTTATCTATCTCATTTCTCATCAATAATTCCCAATCACCCTGGTAATAAATTCTCTTAAAGTAATCTGCTTTATATCCAAAATTTTGGGCATAAGTACATTCAACAACCCATCCAGTTCCTGTCCCAGTGTCTCCAATATCATACATTGCTCTTAATGCAACGCCACATGCAAAACTTAAGGCAGAAAATCCATCATCATATGGAAATAGTATAGAATATCCTGCATTAAATAGTTCTCTTATGTCTGAAAGGTAAGGGTCCAGTGTTTCAAAAGTTGGAAAATCATAAGTCAATGCATCTTCATCAATCTCAACCTCAAGTTCGTTTTGACTCCAAGCTATCGAAACATAATTCGGTTCAGCAAATTCATTAGAAAAATAATAGTCGGAAATATATTTATGATAATTAATAACTTGAGCCATAGCAATTGGACCACATCCGGCAAGACAACGATAAGTACCTATTAGCGGTACAAAATTATTGTATGGTTGTCCTTGATCCCAAGTTGGATCCATATGCAATATAACAGTAGTACGATTGTCGCTATATGTATTTTCATATAATTCCTGCCAGGTAATTCTATTTTCTTGAGAAAACAGGTTGTTTTCTATTATATCGTAAATTTGCTCATTATAGCGATTTATTAACCATTCAAATCCAGGGCTCCTTGGAGAAATTATTTCTCCAGTATCATTATAAGCTAATATAGGTTCCGCATCGTTTGAAGCTGATACTATCACAAATCCACCTTCTTGAAAGTTAAATATAAATGATGTTTGTAAGTCATTCTTTGTTTCAATAGTAAAGTTATCTATTGTTGTATTTTCTGCCCCAGAAATATATGAATACCAATTCTGAGCCACGGTTTGTACCGTATCCAAAGAAACCTGCTCTGAAGAAAGGTTAAATGTGATGAATAAAACTAAAATAATAAATGCTAAATTTTTCATAACTCCCTCCTAAAAAATTTTGGAATTACATTTTCTTTATCATTTTTATCTTCATTTTCTGTCAATACTTAAATATCTCCTCTATTATATCCGAAGGAATGATAGATGCCGGCTTCCTGGTTTTTGCTAATTTCTCTGCAGTTTTTCCCATCATAAAAGAAGCAGATATTGCAGCATCCTTAAGTGATAGTTTCTGTCCTAAAAAAGAAACTATAATGCCGGCAAGAACATCTCCGCTTCCGCCTGTGGAAAGCCCGTCATTTCCGGAAATATCAAAAATAAATTCTTTATTATCAGCAAAAATCGTGGTGGCACTTTTAAGTAAAACACAACATTTATATTTTTGAGTAAATTCTTCTAATGCTTTGAGAGGATCAACCAAAATTTCTGAAATCTCTTTTTTTGCAAGTTTGGCAAATTCACCAATATGGGGTGTGAGAATAAACGGTTTATCCATAACCAATTTCAAAATACTTTCATTTTCAGATAATAAATTCAAAGCATCAGCATCCAAAACCGCTGGTTTTTCCCAATTCTTCAAAACAAAATTTATCAGCTCTTTTGCTTTTGGAGTCGTGCCCATTCCGGGTCCAATCAGAAGAGTATCCATTGAGGAAAGTTTTTTGAAGAAATCATTGAACCCCTCTGTTTCTGGTTTACCAGAAACATCTCCCCTTACAAAGGGGAGTTCGGGGATTGAATAGGTCATAACCTCAAGGAGTTGTGTTTCAAAAATCAAGCTCATCTCCTCCGGATGAAAGAGAGTTATTAATCCTGCTCCCGAACGTAATGCTGCTCTGCACGCCATTATTGCTGCTCCAGAAAAACCGGGAGAGCCGGCAATAATTCCAACCCTTCCGTAATGTCCTTTATGGGAAAGCGGAAACCGTTTTGGATATTTCACATTCTGGTCATAAATAAGTTTCGCTTTGGAAGGAAATTTCTCATAAATCTCATCTGGGATTCCAATATCAATTACTCTTACAATTCCGCTTTTTTCTCTGCCTTTTTCTATAAAATGTCCATATTTATAAGCAGCCATTGTAAGCGTGTAGTCTGCATTTACAGCAACTTCTGCCTGTCCGGTATTCGCATCAACTCCGCTGGCAATATCAATGGCAACGACCGGCTTGCCGGATTTATTTATCTTATCAATTATCTCTGCTTGCCAACCTCGAATTGTGCCTTGCAAGCCAACACCGAAAATGGCATCTACAATTAAATCAAACTTTGAAAGATCATTCAGTTCTTCAGTATCCTCAACACTTTCCATTTCAACTTGAAGTTCTTCACAGGATTTGTAATTTTCGAAAGTTTCAGGACTCATTTTATCAGTGCTTCCAAGTAAAAATATTTTTGGATGATATTTCCAATTCTTAAGATAGCGAGCGATAACAAAACCGTCGCCGCCGTTATTGCCACTGCCGCAAAAAACAGCTACTTTGCTTTCTGATTTTAAAATTTCATCATGTAAAAATTCGCTACAACTTTTGCCTGCTTTTTCCATCAATTCTTTACCGGGAATACCAATTTTTTCAATCGTATATTTATCTAAAAAATACATTTCTTCACGTGAAAGGATATACATCTTATTCCTCCGGTAACACGATTTCAATCGTGGTTCCTTTATTTATTTCGCTTTCGTACACACGTATTTTCCCGTCATGATATTCTTCGATTATGCGTTTTGCCAGGCTGAGTCCCAGACCCCAGCCACGTTTTTTGTTAGTAATTCCTGGCACAAAAATCCGTTTATATATAGATTTTTGCATTCCTACACCTTCGTCTTTAATGCGGATATACGTTTTCCTATTTGAACTGAAAGCTGTTATCGTGATTTCTCCGTCATTATTCTGCATTGCGTCGATACTGTTTTTTATGATATTCTCCAAAGTCCACTTTATCAGGTCCGGATCTATTTTGATTTCCTTATTTTCAATCTCACTCTCAAATTTGATAGTTATTTTCCGGGAAATACTTGGTAATCTTCTTTTAAAAAGCTTGACTGTTTCCAGAATTGTATCATGCAAATTCGTTTTCTGGTGAATCAATATTGAACCGACTTTGCCAAACCTGGAAGCAATTTTATTAAGCCTGTCAACATCTGCATTCATATAATGAAGTATTTCCTTCATTTTCGGATTATCTTTCTTTTCCTGTAATTTCAAAGAAAGAATATTCAGCCATCCTCCCAAAGAAGATAAAGGTGTTCCGAACTGATGTGCTGTTTCTTTTGCCAAACCCACCCAGATGATATCACGTTCATTTTTCTTTAGAATAATGATGCCGTAAATACCCAACAATAAGAAAATCAAAAAAAGTCCCATCCCAATATAAGGCATCAATTTTAATTCTATTAATGTTTTGGAATCACCAAAATAAACAAAGCTGTGAACTTTTTCGTCTTCCACATTGAATTTCAAAGGAATTACATTTTTGTGTGCTTCCATTTTCCTGACCATTTTCAGAAGAACCTTTTGCTGTTTCGAATCTAATTCTGGAAATCTTTTCTTTTCAATATCTATATTTTCCCACGAAAAAGGAATTCTCAGACTATCAACGAGAATAATCGGGTAATCGATTCTGGGAATAATTTCTTCCATAAAATACTGGAATAGAAATTGTTCCAAGTTCACACTTGCCGGCAAACTCAGAAATTTTGAATAAAGGTCCGGAACCACCTGAACATCTTTGCGAATATTGGTGAGAAGTATATTTGTGTAAATGATGAAAAACATCAAGATAAGTAAGCTTCCAACAACAAAATAAATTTTTAGAAATCTATTTCTTCTACTCGTTTTTCTTTGCAATATCCCAGATTTCATCTAATTTCTCCAAACTGCTTTCAAGCATATTTTTTCCGTTTTTTCTGTAGTGTTCTTCGATTTTTCTAAAACGTGTTTCAAATTTTTTTATGGTTCTTTTAAGGGCAGATTCGGTATCAAACCCCAACTTCCGCGAAATATTCACAATCGAGAAAAGTATATCTCCGAGTTCATTTTGCATCTCTTCTATATCATCATTCTTTAAAGCTTCTTCAAATTCAGAAATCTCTTCTTTGAGCTTCTCAATTGCAGGCAGCACATTGGGCCAATCGAATCCAACAGAAGCAGCTTTTTCCTGCATTCTCTGAGCTATTATCAGTGCTGGCATTGTTCTGGGAATTCCATCGATCGCTGAATTGCGTGAGTGTTTTTTCTCCTCAAATTTTATCCGTTCCCAATTCATTTTTACTTTATCTGCATCATCAATTTCGTCGCTCCCAAAAACATGAGGATGACGCCGAATAAGTTTATCATTTATGTTTTTAAGAATATCCTCCAGCTCAAACCTGTTATTCTCTTTAGCTATCTGCGTCTGCATAATGATATGAAGCAAAATATCTCCAAGCTCTTCAGCCAGATGCTCATAATTTTTACTTTCAATTGCTTCGATGGATTCATAGAGTTCCTCAATAAAATTGGGAATTAAAGATTCATGCGTCTGTTTAATATCCCACGGGCAGCCCTTTTCAGGATCGCGGAGTTTTTCGATGATTTCAACTAATCTGTCAAATTCCTTCATTTGCTTCCTCTTTTACAGCAATTTCACGTTCCCATCTTTTTTCTATTATCCTGTTCCTGATTTTCTTTCTGACCACTCCAATGATCAGAATCAAAGGCAAAACACCCCAGATAATTCCAGTTGAAGCTAATAATATTTCCGCTCTAAAATGGGTTTTGGAATACTCCTCAAAAAAGGCAGAGAAGTCTTTTGGCGTAAAGTAAAAACTTTTCAGGAATGCAGAATCAAAGTTCCTGTTTGGAAACGAATAATCCCATAACCTATAAAATTCCTTTCTTCTATGATTGTAAAGATATTTTACTGCCAAGCCGGATTTAGCATAAAAACTTTCCCATTCGATCCGGTTTTTAGGATAATGATATTTCATTCTTTCTAAAGGACGTGTATTTCCCAAAATATAATTTTTTATAAAATTGAACTCTCTATCTATTCCCAGGTCATTGGAAAAAAAAACAGCCATTCCCTCATTAAACCAAAGAGGCGGGTTCTTCCAGAAATGATTCACATAATGATGAATATATTCGTGCAGCAGAATTCTGCGAAGCGCTGTCAGGCTTTTTAGATTTTTAGGATTTTTTATGTAGATAGTTCTATTGCGGTTGTTATAAAATGCCAAACTGAATTCCATTATTTTCGAGCTTTTATCGATCCATTTTAGATATTCTTTTTCATCAGGAGCAATAAAAACAACTACAGGAATATCTAAATATGAACCTGCTTTTTTCTGAAAATCCTGAATATCATCATCAAATATGGAAGCAATATTTTGTGCTATTTGCAGGTCTTTATTATCAGCAAAAAGAAGAATATTTTCATAAGTAATTTTTTTATATTTCAAATTATCTGAAAACAGATTTGTAGAAAAAAGAAAAATTAGTAAAAGAATATCAAATAAAAGTTTGGCGGGTTTCGTGTTATTCTCCAGCGAGTCTTTTTTTAATCAGCTCGTTTAGTTTATTGATGTCAAATGGTTTGAAAACAACATCCTGCAAACCATCCTTTTTTGATTTCACAACAATGTGTTCCGGGTCATATCCGAAACCTGTCATCATTATTATAGGCAGGTTTTCGTCGTATTCTTTTGTGCGGGAATAAAGTTCATATCCATCCATATCCGGCATGGCAATATCTGTAAGCAGAAGATCGATACCTCCCTTCATGATAATACTTAGAGCTTCATAACCGCCGCTGCTACAGATGATTTCAAAATCCTGGCAAAACTCCTCCAGTTCCATCTTCAGATATTCTGTGACGGATTTTTCATCATCTACGATTAATATTCTTGAGGTCATATTTTACCAATTTACAATTAAATTCCTTCGTTTATTTTTAAAACCGACTTTTTAAAAATCTCATTAATTTTTTCAAGTTTATTTTTTTTCAGAAGCTGATAGATTATCCAGCGTTCTGCAAACTGGTTCTTTTCAAAAGCTAAATATTCGTTATCTCTATATTCGATATTAAATTCAGGAAAATATGTTTGTTTACCATCTTTAATGACCTTTAAAAGCATTCCATTTTTTATTTCAAAAGTAGTTTCTTTGTCAGAAAAAATAGTATTCAAGCTTTTCGTAACATGAAAAAAAAATAATAAATCATAATATTCCAGAATTATTTCTTTTTGCTTTTTTAGAATTTCAGCTTTTTCAAATTGAAGGTTATCGAATAATTTTTCCTGTATTTTCTTAATCTTATTTAATAATTTCTCATTTGGCTGCAGATAGGATTCTCTTATAATTTCTTGGATTTTCCTATTTTCCTTCACGCACCAACCTAAACACTTTTTCTCTTTTAACCTGATGCAGGGATAATTTTCATCTTCACAATCAGGAAATCCAAAAACAGTTCCAAATGTATCAATTAGATCAAAAAGAAAAAATCTGTCCTGAAACGGTCCGACAAAAAAAAGATTGCTTTGTGTGTTTACTGAGATATTCAAGAATGGAACACGATTAAAATCGATGCCAAGATAAACGTAATCTTCATAAAGTCTTATCTGTCGATTGAACTCAGGATATTCTTTATTTAAATAAATTTTTTCTTTTACAAGTGCATCGAAAAGAAAGGATGTTTTTTCATAAGAGATTGTTTTTGTGAGTGAAATCATTTTGAAGATGATTTTGTTTTCGAGCTTTTTAGTCAGGAATATGTCTAAAATTTTTTTCAGGTTGGATGCTTTCCTGATATACAGATTTTTATGAGAATCAGAAAATATGAAAACTCCTGAACTTTCAGGAATCTTTTGATTTTTAAAATCTTTTTTTGCAAACTCTATCATGTGGTTAATGTTTATTTAATTTATGATATGTCAATTTTTTTCATTAAAATTAATAATTGTGCTTGACTGGTAAAGTTATATTTTAAAGTTCAAAAATTATGAGTATCTTTTACAATAAGATAAGTGCAATCATAGAAAAATCTGATTTCATTAATCAGTTTGATTCCATTATTGCATCTCAGAAATCCGGAACTCTCTTTTACGGTTTAAATCGTTCTGCCAAATCGATGTTATTAGCAAGAGCTTTTGAAAAAACCGGTAAAAACATACTCTTTGTAACTGCGGATGACAAAGTAGCGGAAGATTATCTGGACGATTTTGATCTTTTGGTGGGAAAAGAATCAGCACATTTTTTGCCAGATTACGAAGTTCTTCCTTATGAACAGCGTTCACCACATTATATGATCCGTGCTCAAAGAATCGAGACTTTAACTGCAGCTGTTTCCAGCAAACCTTGTATTTACAGTCTTTCCATCCGTTCTTTTCTCAGGAAAATTGCAGCATCAGAAATTTTTAGAAAAAATATCATAACTCTAAACAAAAATAAAGAATACAATCCGGAAATACTCATTTCCAACCTGATTGGGATGGGATACGAGAATCAATTCCAGGTTTCCAAGGTTGGAGAAATTGCACGTCGCGGCGGCATTATAGATATTTTTAGTCCGAACTCCTACAAACCTGTAAGGGTTGAATTTTTCGGAGATGACGTCGAATCGATACGTGTTTTTTCAATCAGCTCTCAGCGCTCCACAGGTGAAGAATTGGACTCGATTGTTTTGATTCCTTCCCGCGAATTTTCACTTCATGATATCGATGCTGAAGAAAAATTGTGGGAACGAATTCATAAGGATGGATTTTATGATGGAATCGAGCTTGATGTTTCTTTTCTTCTTCCTAAGATCGAAACTTTCCCGGAATATTTTTCTTCGCAAAATTGCCTGATTTTCTGGGATGAGTTTCAATTTTTCCCATCCTATTTTCTAGAAATATTTGATGAAACAACCGCTCTTTTTCTGAAAATTCGTTCAAAATATAAGAAACGCATAATGCCTGAGCCAGAAGATATTTTTGAGAATGAAAGATTTATTGGTAAATTTTTCAAGAAATATTCAACCTTCTTCCTTTCCGGTTCATTTCAGGGTTTTAAAGAAATAACTGAAAAAATCGAAGCTCCAATAACGTCACAATCCAATATGCATGGCAGTTTGGAAACCCTGGAAAAAGAACTCTCCAATAAATTAGATGATGGATATCGCATTTTCATCCAATCTGATAATACAAGTCAGAGCAAGCGGATGATGGATTTGCTCCCGCAATTCGAAGAGCAGGTTGATTTTTGTATCGGAGTTTTTCAAAATGGGTTCGTCCTGAAAGATGCAAAACTTGCAATTTTCACAGACCATGAAATTTTCAGCAGGTACAAACGCAAACGGCGTCAGGTAAGGTTTTCCAAAGAGGAAGCTCTGGTTGATTATGAATCTTTAAAACCCGGAGATTACGTTGTTCATATCGATCATGGAATCGGGATTTATGCTGGTCTCAAAAATCTGCCTGTTGATGGAAATCAAATAGAATGTTTAACTCTTAAATATTCCGGTAATGATGTGATTTATGTGCCCACATTTCAACTTTCGCTAGTTTCAAAATTTGTTTCTGAGGAAGGAATAGCTCCGATAATTCATAAACTGGGAAGCAAAAAATGGGAAAATGCCAAAAAACGCGCAAAAAAACAAATCGAACTGGTTGCGGAAGATTTGATAAAACTTTATGCTGAACGGAAATTGCGAAAAGGCATTTCATTTGACTTTGATACAACCTGGCAAATCGAGATGGAGAATTCATTTATTTATGAGGATACTCCGGACCAGATAACAGCAACTAAAGAGATAAAAGTAGATATGGAATCTGATACGCCTATGGAGCGTCTTCTTTGCGGTGATGTCGGGTTTGGAAAAACAGAAGTTGCAATTCGTGCAGCATTTAAAGCAGTTTTGAGTGGTTGGCAAGTTGCAATTCTGGTTCCCACCACCCTTCTTGCTGAACAGCATTACCTGGTTTTTAAGGAACGTCTGGCACAATATCCCCTTCATATTTCGATGTTCAGCAGATTCCGTTCTAAAGCAAATCTAAAAAAAGATGTTGTTAAACTTTCAACCGGAGAAATCGATATTGCTATTGGAACTCACCGTCTCTTTTCCAAAGATATAAAATATAAAAAACTCGGTCTGCTTATTATCGATGAAGAGCATCGTTTTGGTGTTCGGCACAAAGATAAATTGCGTCAGCTAAAATCGAATGTTGATACGCTTTATATGAGTGCCACTCCCATTCCACGCACAATGTATATGGCTCTTTCCAGATTGAAAGAACTCTCGCTAATTCGTACTTCACCAAAAGCCCGTTTACCCATCAGAACGGTTATTGTTCCTTATGATAAAGAAATAATAAAAGATGCGATAAATCGTGAAGTTGACCGTGGCGGTCAGGTTTTTTTTGTTCATAACCGCGTTCAAACAATAGAAAGTATTGCTTCTGAACTAAGAAAATTATTGCCGCATGTTACTTTTAAAATCGGTCACGGGCAGCTTCCTGAAAAACAATTAGAAACAGTTACATTAGATTTTGCTCATCATGAATTTGATGTGCTGATTGCTACAACTATAATTGAATCTGGTCTGGATATAACAAATGCAAATACAATCATTGTTAATCGTGCTGATACATTCGGTTTGGCTCAATTATACCAGATTCGGGGACGTGTGGGCAGGAGTAATCGTCGCGCGTATGCTTATTTGATAATTCCTCCTAAACTTCATGATGAAGCGCGAAAACGGCTGGAAACTTTAACAGAATATGAATCTCTTGGAAGCGGATATCAAATCGCAATGCGAGATATGGAGCTTCGTGGAGCAGGTACACTTCTGGGAACAAAGCAAAGCGGAATAATTAATTCAATCGGATTTAATTATTACAACCGGCTTTTGGAGCGAGCAATAAAAAATATCCAGGCAGAAAAACCAAAAGAATTCTGGTTGGAAGAAGAACAGCAAGAATTTCATCGTATTAAAATTGAAAGTGATCACTACTTTCCAAAAGAATATATTTCAAATGAAAAAGAAAGATTGGAAATATACAGGAAAATGCTTAACTTTGAAAATTTGAATGAATTTGATATCCTGGAAAACGAACTTATCGATAGATTTGGAAAAATTCCTGAGCTGGTAAAAAACACATTATTATACTACAAATTGAGATTGTTGGCAAATAATGCCAAACTTGAATCTGTTGATTTGAAACGGAAACACATTGTTATTGAATTCAACAATAAACGTTTGCCAACCAGAGAATTAATCAAAAAAATAATTGAACATTTTGATTATCCTGTAACTTTTGATACAACTCGCAATCTGAAAATCTCATTTCAAATTTCGGAAAAAAAAGAAATATCAAAGGAAAAGTTTATAAAAAAATGTCTGGATATTTTGGATTATATTATTGAAAATCAAAGATAAATCAGATTCTATTTAGAGTCTTTCCGTAAAGTATGATATTTTGATTTCTAACTCCCCTAACCCCTCTTTGCAAAAGAGGGGAAACATCGATGAATCCAGGGGATTCGAGTTTTCATTCTCCCCTCTCTTTTCCAAAGAGAGGGGTCGGGGGTGAGTTTACGGATGAACTTTGTTAAGGCGTGAAAAGATTTGACAAAAAAACCTGATAAGAGATTTTTTCCTAAGTTTTGCTTGAATAAGATATTTGAGGTTAGATTTTTTTATAAGTCCATACTTCAAAAAGATTAAAAAAATATATTGAAAATAGAAAAGGGTAAAGAAATGCATAAAAAATGGTTATTTTTAGTTTTACTAATTTCAACAACTCTATGTTTTCTTGCAGCTTTAGAATTAAACCCATCAAATCTTTCCAATACTTTTTACAGCATTTCTGTGGTTGGAAGCGTAAAAAGTCCTGGCATCTATCACATGCCTCCTGCCAGCAGAATTTCTGAAGTGATTAAAATTGCTAATGCAATCCCGGATTCTCTGCTTCCTGAAAAATTTGTAAATTATTCAAATAGAAATATTACATTACGAAGAAATGGGATTGATACACGAATCGATTTGAAGAGATTTTTTGTCTTGGGTGATGAAAAAAACAACCCTTATTTATTAGACGGAGATTTTATCATCGTTCCTGCTATTCATAAACGCATTTTAATAAAAGGTGCTGTTAACAAACCTGGCTCATATGAATTAATCGATGGAGACAGAGTTTCTGATATTATCGCTCTGGCAATGGGTTTGCAGGAAGCCGCATATTTGGAAAACGCTGAAGTTATCCGATACACAACGAATGGCAAAAAAACTGAAAGTTTTTCTATAAACCTGCAAAATATTATTAATAACACAGATTGCGAAGACAATATTATTTTGCAAAACGATGATCGGCTTATCATCCGTTTTATTCCGGAATTTCATGAAGAGAAATTCATTACAATTAGAGGTGAAGTGCAATTCCCCGGATATTATTCTATTGAAGAAACTGAGACAACTCTTTTAGAAATATTGGAAAAATGCGGTGGGCCAACTTCTAATTCAGATCTTCAAAAAGCATTCCTCCAAAGAAGAAGCAGGGAAGACATAATAGATACGGAATTTGAAAGATTGAAAAAAATGTTGGTTGAAGATATGACAGTGCTTGAATATGAATATTTCAAAACCAAATCAAGAGAATTAAGAGGGAAATTTGCTGTTGATTTTGAAAATCTCTGGAACACAAAAGATAAATCATCAGACATAGTTCTCAAAAATAACGACTTCATTTTTCTGCCGGATAAATCCATTACTATTACTGTTTCGGGTCAGGTTAAGAATCCGGGATTAATCAAATTTGTACCCGGAAAAAACTATCTTTATTACATTGAGCAGGCGGGTGGTTTTGCCTGGAATGCCAGAAAAGGAAAAATCCGCTTGATAAAGGCAGATACAGGCGAATGGCTCAAACCAAAGAAAGATACAATCGTCGAGGTTAAAGATATGATTTTTGTGCCGGAAAAACCTGACATAGATTACTGGGCTCTTACAAAAGATTTTATGAAAATAGCTGCTGAAATGGCAACATTAATCATTGTAATTCAAAGTTTAACAACAAAATAAGGGAGATGCTGTGAAAATACTAATAACTGGCGGAGCGGGATTTATCGGCTCCCATCTCGCTGAAAAACTATTGGAAACAGGAAATAACATTTCAATAATTGATAACTTGTCTACTGGCAGGTTTTCAAATATCCGACATTTAGTTAGAAACCCAAATTTCTCTTACACTATAGATTCAATCTTAAACCACAATGTTTTAAAAGAACTGATAAAAAACTGTGACCAGATTTACCACCTCGCAGCAGCAGTCGGTGTTAAGTATATCATCGACAACCCATTGCTTTCCTTAAGAA
>SDBT01005449.1_pt1 | contig 21347 bp, 17 predicted proteins | sample 2277101 | NCBI WGS metagenome assembly SDBT01 (sample SAMN10404973, study PRJNA504765) | marine sediment metagenome | isolation source: marine sediment core GS10_PC15, 103 cmbsf | place: Arctic Ocean: Southern Knipovich Ridge | collected 2010
AATGCCAGCCGCACAATGAATCATCATCAATTCTGACTTGTCCCAGACCTTTTCAACAAAGTCCCATATATCATCTCCCTGTTGTCCTGTGATCTGCTGAAAATGTGTTCCGGGTCTTTCAAACTCAATATCATCAAACTGAACTCGGAAGATGTCAACTCTGTTTGTTTCATCTATCACTCGATCTAAAGAACCAGTTCCAGTGATGCTAATGCAAGACCAAGGATAAGGGCACGTGAACTCTTCAAGAGCACTTTGAGGCAAGACAACAATCTTGCCCAAGACTGGTCTGCCGCAATAGTTGTCCGAATCAATGATCTTCTGTTCTGCATTTTCCATAACTATGGTTTTGCGATTTGACTTTTCTATCATCTCTCCCCATAGGTCCATCTCATTGTCGTTCATTTAGCTCCTTTTTGGCTGCCATCAGTAATCTTCTTGCTCCGCATCTCACTTTGGGATACTTAGCGTACAACTCCTTAAATGTTACATTCTCCGGGCCAGATTCTAATTGCAATGCAATTTCAGACACCATAAGCCTTAATTGTTCTTTCCAAGATGTATCTCTTTCGAGGGTCTTGAAAAAATCAAATTTAATTGTGCCCCAGTTAACAATGGGGTTGGGGTTCGTGGTTTCATCTCTCTTGTTCAGCCAATAGTTTTTCATTTCACCCTTCCTTATATGAAGTTCAGTCTCCAGTTAAACGTGATCTGCATATCTGCTGTCTTGTTGAGATCAGGGAACGTTGTCATGCTGAACAGATCGCCGTTCGCCATCTGTAAGGCCATTTCGTTTAAGGTGACACCCACTGCCTCACTGAATAGGATGACCGAGGTAAAAATTACCTGTGCCGGAACAGAAGTGTCAGAGTTGGCTAACGCCGGTTTGGAAACTTGCGTGACACCGAAGAGACCGGTTCTACCAGCATCTACTACTTTCTTAACCCCGCCCGTTGTCCCACTGTCCCCGAAGATCATCCTTGTGATATAGAATTCAAAGCTATCGCCGATCTGGTTGGCGAGCCCATCCGAAAGTGCAAGACGACCACTCAACAAAACAGTGTTTTGGACTGTTGTTATTTCCCCTTGACCATCCTTGTATTCAACGCAAATGTCTACTTCCCCTTGAGGTCGCACTGTTTCTTTAATCATATTTCACCTTCTTGAATCTCTCCGTCTGATGTTTCTATCACGAATCCAATGCTTTCTTCGGCAGAAACCGCCTCTTCCATGCCGCTCTCTGGGTTTATCGACAGAGCAACAATTGCAGTATCTTGAGTAACTTGATCGAACACTTCTCGAATGATCACATCTTTACCGTCACGGTCCAGATGGTCAAACACTGTAAACATCACATTTACCGCCTTCTTAGTAAATTGAACAATGGAATAAGCTACTGTAGTTCCTCCCGCATCTAATGTTGTCCAATTCTGCTCTTTTCCGGCCAAGACCACATTTGATCCATCCCACTCCTCAATTCTGTAGAAGTCGTCTGCGATCTTAAACATGAAGCTTTCCTTGAACCTGTCTTCGTCTGTGAACGGAGCAACAGGGTTTGTGCCATTGATGATGGAGAATTCTGCTTCATGATCGCTAAATGTAATCAAATGTAGACCCTTGTAACCAAAGAGGCCCGTGGCCTGATCCACCAGTTTTCTTCTTGTATCTATGCTTGTTCCAATGACATCCCCGCTAGTCCATCCTTTAATCCACAGCTTGTCAGGAGCTTGGAACTCCAGTATTTCATAGTCCACGCCGTCGCCGTCATAATGGAGAAAGTCACCAGCTAAAATAAACTTGTCTCTGTCTACAGCAAGGGCAGGAGCTTTAAGATCAACAAATCCACGACGTGTAACATCTAAAGCACCGGTCGTGCCCGAGTCTATGCTTGCGTCCAAATCATCGAGTAAAGTGTAAGTGATACCAGTTGTATCAACTGTAGGAAAGGTGTCTCTGCCTTCCAAAACAAGAACCCCATCCCTAACATCTTCAACTTCGTAAGCAGTAGAATCGAATGCTGGGATCAAGACCTTCCACGGCCCGCCTGTATAATCTGGGGTGTGCGTCGAATCCCACTGGGATTTCACGCCGAGTTCTGCATAATCAACACTGCTATCAGAGAACTCAATCAAATCATCTTGCGTAATATCTGCAATACTTTGTTGATAAAGTATGTTCCACAGGTTAAACGTAAACAGAGTCTCGTTCAACGGCTCAATGGCTTGTCCCGGACCAAGTTTCGACACATGGGGGTCGCCATCTAACTTGTTGTTTGTTGATGACAAAATGTACGTTCCCGCATTGGGAGAAGGTGCCAGAACTTCCAGAATATGACTAAAGACAGCGATCCCTAAACCATCGAGGTTTACATCTGGAGAGATAAACGCCACGTGGTTGTTGTAGCCTGTTCCCAGTTTTCCGGAAAGAACTGTGGTTTTGTCAGCCAGATCCTCTCTGTCGATGACCCACTGTTGACCGGACAATCCGCCATCCATGATTCTCGTGAAGAAAGGGTTGGACTGACCTGACAAAATAATTTGGGTAAAGTCCATATTCACCAAGAAGTCAATCTCTTCTGTCGGCGACTGCACAAATTCATTTACTTCTCCCGAGAAGTTGATCGAATGCAGTTGTGCGTGGAATGGCATGTATTCATCAAGAATGTCTTGAGCCTCAATCAGTCTATCGTTATTGAGTTCTTCAATCCCCACATCCACCATGAAGCTGCTGCTTAAACAAGCACCACAAGGATCAAGGAAATCTCTATTGATTTCACAAGCATCTAAGGAAGGTCTGGTGCTGCCGTTGTACTCTTCCATGTTGTAGATGTTTTCCGAATACGGAAATTCTGTTCTCACAAATCCGAACACGATTGGATCATGGAACGGGTGACGTACTGGAACCAAAACATCGAACATCGGGTCTTCTTCATCAATCAATCTAACGTTCCAGTTTTTGGGAGGATAAATTTGATCAGCCTCGTCTCTTTGATCTTGAATAGGCAGAGTCAATATGAAATCCTGAACTGTTTGCTCTGAAGAGTCTGGAACATTTTTGTATTCATATCGAACCCTAATGATGTCTCCCTTGATTATGGTAAGTGGGCTCGATAGTTGATCTCCAATCCATGTCATGCGGACAATGCAATCTGCACCTATTTCAAACTCAACAAAGTCTTTGGCTAGAGACGTGTACGTGTCTGATCCCTCTTCCCGAATCCATAGCGCAAAATTTGTATCATCGATTGGCAGTTCGATATTGTCTTTCTCAAGCTCGAACACAGTATCGGCGGTGCTGTCAACAGAAAAAGACTCTTCCCATGTGTAGGGCGACACAATCTGCCAAAATTGGGTGTATTTGTTAAGCTCCATTCCCGATTGAGCAAACGCTTCTTCTAAACCGGGCAGGGTGCCTTTCTTCTTAAAGAGCGGTATAGCCTCTTTAATTTGACGCCGCCAAAGTGTCGGGTCCGAAGACCGCAATCTGATGTCAAACAAGTTGGAAAGATAGGTAAGCATCGACTCGTGCAAAGCGTTGGCATCGAACAGGTCAATTATTTGATTCGTCAAATCTTCAAGGAAAGTGAATCCTTTTGCCACAGATTGATTTAGTTTGTCTGTTGTATCTGGCGTCAAATCATGCTCTGTGAGAGTGTTCTTATACATCTCTGGGAGATATCTCTCTAATAAAATCTCGTACTTATCGGTTTCTGTAACATGACTTGGTATTGTTGTGACAGCATTGGGGTTTACAAAAATCTTAAATGGAATATGAGCAGATAAACTGCTGCCTGCTGACAAGGGCGTCCATGTCCAACAGATGAAATAATCCCCTTCACGGATCTTTCCCATGGGATGCCATTCATATGTGAAGTGGCCGAACTGGGGATTACCGTCTGCGTCTTCATCAACCAGAGTCAGCCTTGCGTTTGTTGTGTCTGTAGAAAGCCAAGCAGGAAAGGAATCATTTCCCACAATCTCTACAGGAGTTCTTTCTTTGTAATGAAACTTGTTGATCAGTGTCGTAGCTGCTAAATTGGCTTGTGCTTGATTCAACAGTGTTTTGTTGGCCTCTGTTGGAGTATCGCAGAAAACTTCTTGCGCAGCCGCCACTGCGTCCACAAGAGTTGCATCTTGGGCCGAACTGTCATATTCTCCAAAGTTGGTCCCGAGAAAGTCCCGTTCAACAAAGTAGATGGTCACATTGTCCACCTTAAACGGATCTGCGGCGAAGCAGTTCGTGCTATCAGGCGTTTCTATTTCAAACAGAATCACGTCTGTGGTTTTAGGATCTTCATTGATTTTAACTGGTGTTGTCATTATTCAAACACAAAACTGATTTCAATCGAGATGGGCCGGATGATCTCGAAGAATTTAGTTGTCACGACCTCTCCTGAATTGGCAACAACATCCGTTTGGAAATTGATGTCGATGTTGGTTATTTCTTTAATGTCAGATAGCTCTTTGAGTAAATCTGTTGCTTTGAGAGTTTTTTCATAGTCCCAGTTGGGCAACAGGAAAAACCCCACGGTTTTTCTGTCTATTCTTTCACGGAACTCATCCTCAAATTTTCTGTAGAACTTATCCATTGTTATATCAATTGTCACATCCACCTCCACCACTACTCCGTCTCGGATGCAGATCGTGTCTGTAATCATCTTCTTTTTGTCAATGGCTTCCTGAAGTTCTACTTTCAATTCGTTGTTTGTTTCTTGTAAACCGTCTTCTCCATCTTTGGCTAGCACGTACAAATCAACGACATTCGCCGCACACCCATAGTTTCTTAGTATAGCTTTGGACTTGCCAATCTGACCGTTGAACTCGGTGTTGAATTGATCAGTGAAAGCTTCGTAATCGTCGCCCGAGACAACACGATCCTGTGTCCTCAACCAAGCGGGAAGTTTTCTTTTGATGTCTTCAATTGTGTCTCCCGCAAATCCAAATTCTCCTCGTGAGAAGTTCGCAAATGTCACTGGCACATTGAAGTCAAACCCAGCAACAATGAAGTTCTTCTGGAATTCTATGGTTCCCGTAACAATGTTTCCTGCAACTCCTCCTCCAACACGATGCCTGATACTTATTTGAGATCCGGAGGATGGTATCAGTCCAGCACGATTGTTGCCGAATACCACAAAGGCGTTATACAAGGAGTCGTATTCGACACGAAATTCTTTGCGTGGGTTGGAATCCGTAAAGAAATCAACCTGAGACCAATCGTTTCCATCTACAGTTACTTTAATGGAGTTCCATATTACGGGGCCATTTGTCAGCAAGACGGACTGGTTAACACTCCCATCTCCCGTCCCGATCTGTGTAATAGTTGACCCCTCAAGCCCCACAACGCTTGTGTTTAAGAACGATCCTGCTGCGATCACTATGGGTTCATCTAAAATTGCATTGTTATTCTGATCAGCCGGGAACAGTTCGATTGTTCTCGGACCATCTTCTGTGGAGATGTTTACGGGTTGTGGAGCAGGGATTGTCAAGTCAGTTGTCAGGACGTTACTTATAGAAGCAGACCAGAGAGACCTCGCTCCAATTGGGGGTTGAGGCTTAAATCCAACCAAAAGGGAAAGACGAAATGCGTTGTCCACTTCGCTTACCGTATCGATGAATATCTCATTGGCGATTTGATCCATCTTAAACGACAGAGTATCTGCAATGAAGGCCCAGTTTTCAATGAGCATTATGGCTAAATCGGATTCGACAAAATCGGTGAAGTTATCTGAAAACTTTTCTTGAATGAAGTCTATCAAGCGAGTCTTCATCGACCAAAAATCTTGATTGGTGTAGTTAAGATTAACCAGATTTGGGGTCTTAACCAAACTTGATGTGTCAAATGGTGTTATATCAAAGGGACAATTCTGAAATGCCATCTAAACTCCTATGAAATTGGAACCTCTAGCTTCAACTCCTGAACTTCTGTAATATTCTCTGGATCGAAGAACTCTATCTTGATCGACAAGATGTGCTCTATGTCATCTTTTGGATCGTCCGGATGCAAATCATCTAAATCGATTGAATTTGACACGATCACATTTTGTAAAGCTATCCTCGGCTCCCATTTTGTTATAGATTCCGTTATCATGTTTTTTGCTTTGTTCTTTAATGCCACGTCGTTTGGATCAAAGAACAATTCTCTTAAAGGAGTGCCATATTCCGGCAACATCACTCTTTCTCCCGGATTCGTTAATAAAAGTTGGAGCAAGTCTGCTTTAATTTGGTCAACACCCTTTTTTTGAGCGAGAAGACCTCTTGTTGTTTTAACTAATGGGTATTGCAGGCCCAAGAACTTGTCTGCCATATTTATGCTCCTGTATTTGGATCAGTTGTTCCTGAATCTGGTTGTATTTGGCTATGCCCCGGAGGTGCTACTGTTGGGGCTGGCAAATCTGTCGCAGGTGGAGGATCTTCTGTGCAACCTTTTCCTCCACATTTTGCCATCTTAGTATTGTAGTCATCACAGCCGCCACCGCCGCAAGGAACTTGACACGGATGATATGCTGAAGCAAACACACGTTCGCTCATAGCTTTCTCTGTCCAATGTAAAATTCCCGTCAACGGACAGAATATAGGACAACGGGCGACAATAACGTTGTAAAGGCAAGGCCCGCAGCACTTCTTGCCCTCGGGTGGGGGACAATCACGTCCAGCCATAAGAAGGATTTGTTTTTCTGCGAACAATATATGTAGTTCACCACTATACCGAAAATGCACGTCCTCGGATGCTGTGATGAACTTCTTGGATACATAAGTGAATTTGTCGGAAGGGTTGCACTCTTTGTCTCCCACGATCACAATATCCATGTCGTGTGTTTGGCGAATTGAATGACCGCCAGCACGCAGGAATACAATGCCCGGCTCGCCCTTTGGTCTGCCTTGGAATCTTAATATGTGTGGGCCTCGACAAGCTTTACAATCATCACAAGTGTTGCAATTCACATCTGTTTGAGGATTAACACACTGTGGATGCAAAATTTGTATCCATTGACTCTGTGTCTCTTCTTGAGAGAAATCGTCGTTAAACCTCATCTCCATACCGTATCCAGAGCGTATCTGAATGTAAGCTTTGGCTGCTTTGGCTTGTGGAATTCCTCCTTCACAACGACATGGACTACATTGAAGATTTAATTCATCAACCATGTTGATGACATGATTACTTGTGCTTTGTAGGTGTATGCCACGTTCTTCACCGGCACAGTCCGGTGGGCACACTTGACATCCGTCTTCGCTGGAATGAGTTCTTATAGTGTGATCGTTAAGCTCAATTTTGTTTCCGTTTCCTGTTTTGAGACGGATGAAATTTTGCTTACCTCTGATCTTATTGGGCTCTTCAATATCGGTCATGGCGAAACCATGGCCTGTCGCACTCTTCATCCAAAGCATGCCAAGGTATTTGTCATTGCATCCGAAATCAAACGGCTCTGTCGATCTTTTCCATCCCGGCTTTCCTCGGGGCTCTTCTACAGAATCATCCATAACCATTGTGTGCCCACTGATAGACAAAAATTGAATGCCTGATTGTGGCAAAGTACATCTGTTGTTTTGTGGAGTTCTAGGTCCGATGTATGGCCTGCATTCATTGAGGTTCTTAAAGCTCTTGTTTTTGCCGGTCTGTGAATCAGCATGCTTGGTGCCTTCGGGAAGAACGCCATCTGACCCGCATCCTTCTTTGCCGGGAGTTCTTGAATGTCCTCCGAGAATTTGGGAACATTGTGTTTCATCAGCCCCTTCACATTTCGGATCACATTGTGAAGCGCCTTCTTTGGGTTCTCCGTGTATGTTGGTAAAAAATGGCTTTTCATCTTTGTGATCCGAACAAGGATTTATACTGCTGCTGGAGCTTGCTCCTTGATTTACTCCCGATGGACACAAAGGGTTGATCCACTGACCACCGTAATGAAGATGGTCGTCCTTAAAGATCATCCAGTTACCATCGCCAGATTGAAATTCCATTCTTTTCCAGCGGCGGTTGCACTTGGCATCACCATCAACCAACTTTACCATGTGTTTTTCGGGGGTTTTGAATCCATAGATGTAAGGATAGGTGATATTCCTCTGTTCTTCGGGATCATCAATAAACTCTGTAAGTTGATCGATGTCTAACCCGTTGGAACTTTCTGTGTTCCATGGCGGAAGAGATTGTGATCCATCGTTTGGATCAGAACCGGGTCCGTGGAAATATCCGTCTCTACTTTTTGAATATACATCCTCAAACTCTTTGATCGGGACCGGAAGTTGATTACCACCGGGGCCTCGATCCCGATGCCATGTTGTCCCAATGTAGAAGGGGGCATCTCGACTGCCGCCTTCAAAGAATACTGCCAGAGTTGATCCGGCAGGAGGAACCCAACTTAAACCGCAATCATCGAAGCCGCCCATAGCAGATATGGGTCGGGCGAAGGGAAGACCAAGTAAAGGAGTATCAGGATTGTGGAGGATTGGATGATAGAACCGAACACGATTCTCCTTCCAAGGATCGATTGTGGCAACAACAATGGCTCTTGTGAGATGTTTAAGGACAGAAGCTTGTTTGTGGGTTTTCCATTTTTTTTTGCTTGCTATTCTTCCAGCAGCGCCGATTTTACTAACAGCTTTTTCCAAAGATCCGATGCGTTCATACAGAGCCTCCAGTAAAGCTTCTGTATCGAGGTCTTCCCCGAACCCTGTAAAATTACCTGTTCCTTGTGTGTGTTTAGTCATTTACGCTCCCTGTGGTGCTGGGGGACATAGTTTCGGTCGCCAGCCATTTATCCAAAGTCCGAGTGGCTCTCCGGGTTTACCATCTGTTCCAGCCGGTGGCAAAAATACAGTCAGGTGTGTTGTGTATTTCCCCAATTCTATTTTGTGTAAAACCTGTTGAACCTGCCAAGCTTTACTTGTCAAAACCTCATTGCATGGAGGACGAGAAGTCCAGTCAGTACAACCTCGACCGATTTGCAAAAAGAATGGGTTAATGAAAGCAATTGTGACGTACTTGAACATTGTCTTGATTGGAGTTAATTTAGGATCTCCCACAACCACCAACTCTGCTGTTACATCGTCATGCAACACTTTGAAAGCTTTAAGCTGCAGTACATCAGCCTTCTGTTTTTCATCTTCTTGGCGTTTGCCATGTATGGCTTGATGCACTTCTGTGCTCGGAGTCTGAAGAGGGTGACCCGCACCTTGTAGCGCTGCTCTTGTAAGACCGGGACAATCTCTTCTGCCGTGTGATTTGGACCCTTTGGTTTTTTGTCCTTTGGCTGCTTGGTTTCCTAATCCACCACCACCGGAAACCAACCTAGAAAAGTCCCAATGAATCTTAGGGTTAAACGCCAAAACAGGGCTTTTCTTACTTCCATTAACGATATACACCCCTACACAATCCTGATCAAAGAAGGCGTCTGGTTTGGCTTCGCAATTCGGCCTCTGGTCTTCAAAGAAAACCATCTCCCCTTTGGGTGCGTTGGCATTATACATAGGCATCCAGCCCTTCGGCGGCGTCCCATCGGTGCTCCATCCTTCCAACCACCTCATTACGCATCTAAGTTTATCTTGAGACTGTGGTATCCATTTATCCTTCGGCCCTTTATTTGCCGCAAAATCTTTTCCGTCTGCACCTTGATCGGGATTTTTGCCGAGACCGCAACCCGCTTCTTTATGTTCAAATCCAGCAGGAACCAATTTGCCTCCTTTCCACCTTCTAAAAGCGACCGATCCAACATTTGGAGAAACATCATTTGTGAGCAATTCCCTAATTGCATCAGCCAGACACATCTTGTTTGGTCCGTCGTCTCCTTTGACCTTATCTGTATGTCCTTGCATCATCGTTCTGCATATGTCTGTTCCAGTTAGTTCAGCAATGAACTTTCCTTCCGAGAAGCTCGTGTCGATGCCATCCATGATGCAGTAATAACATTCCGAGTGTGTTGTTGGAATTGGTGTCAAGCAGCCCGATTTCACCCAGCCCCACTGAAACTTCATCGTTGGAAAGGGAACTGCTCCTCCGCCGTGAAGACAATTCCAATCGCTAAACAGATTGTCAACAAACTCAACAAAGCTTCCGCCTTCTGTATCTTGTATGGTGACGTTGACTATGAATCCGTCTGAATGTCCAAACTCAAATGACTGGATGACAGCCGTGTTTTTGGGATCAGTAGTCGGAGAAGACAAATTGGAAACCGTGATCCTGTTGTCGCCACTGCCGAATGTTCCGTTGTTATTTTGGATTCCGAATTCTATCATCACCCATGGAGCGAGGACGTGTCCTCTTTCAGCCCCTTTGCCGGAACAGAAAATTCCGAATGGGTCACCACCAATATCCCCCGGCCCTGCAATAGCAGCAACACAACCTTCAAATTTGCCAACAGAAGATTGATCATGAAACGATCTGCACTGATCTGTATCTTTCCCATTTTTCTGTATAATGCCTTGAAAATTGATGTTGAGTCCCGGATCACCTCTCCGGCCTTGAACAACTGCATTTGGTATAATGTTAGCCATGTTTATTTCCCGAAGTCTGGAAGAAAAATTGTCTTTCCGGCCTTAAATTCAAAAATATCTTGCATTCCGTTTACCTCAAGAATTTTCCACCAATTATCAGAAAACCCGTAGAAGTCGAATGAAACTAAATCTGGTCTGTATTCTACTCCCTTTGTTATTGCCATCGATTTCTCATTTCCGCTTTTTGTGTAACCTGTTCTGAGATAAAGGTCGTATGTGATAAATCTCTGTTCTCCATAGTAAATCACGTTTTGAAGCTCCCGATATCTGCTGCCGGGAGCAGTAACGTCTGATGCGAGAATGTTTGTGCGTTCTATGATTTGAGTCATTATCTACCACTTATGAATATTCGTTCTTGGAACGGTAAGTCTTCCGATGTGTACACAGTGAGCCACGATGTTTCTACATCAAATCTGTAAGGAACAAAGAATTGTTCTTCCCATGCCACTTCTGTTGGGAACTTAACACTATAGGATTGCAAAACTACACAAAGATCATCTGCTGGTGTGTTTCTCTGCGGATTTCCCGAGAGCAATGCGCCACATTGAATCCTACAAACCGGTGGCGGTCTGTAAGGAGCACCAGCTACTCCTTCTCTGGGGTAGACTGCACTCTGGATGGCTCTTAAATCTTGTATGTTTCTGGCGACGTCGCTTCTATCCACAGTAAAAAAGTGGAGTTGCATGTTGATTTGGCGATCACCACTATGAGAGTATGTGTACAACGGAAATGAACGACCAATGGGGCTTTCGTTGTTGTAGATAGCCGATTTGGTGTCGGACAGGTCTGGCAGATTGTTCAAACAAATTCTGTGAATTCCCAATTTGCCTGAATTGCAACCAACATTTTGCACCGGACCTATTGCATCCGAAATCGGTATGTCGATGAAACAATTATCTACAGGAGTGAGTTTTCCTTTGATTGTTGCCTTTACCATGCTTCTCCTTTATTAGCCATACAGTCCACTGCCTTCTGTTGTAATCTCTCCCGGCTGAGCATCAGAGAACGTCAAACCCCATCTTGAGTTGGGCTGGGACAAAACATTCATGTTAACGCCGCCATGAGGAAGTTGTCTTTGTTGTTTCCCATTTGATCCAATTACTTGAACTCCTCCTCCTCCGGGTCCAAGTTTTCCATCAATCGAAGTGAGAAGCGCAACCATCTGGGACAATTTTTCGGCTTGGTGTTTCATGAGGTAAGCACCGATCTCGCTCATGCCCGGAATAATAGCACTTCCATCTCCGCTGTCTCCGTATTTCCTTCTTTCGATGTTCCTTTCAATCTGGGCTCTGCTAGTCAATATAGTGTTAACAAATCCCTTTGTGTCACTTCTGTAATCCGTTTTATTGCTGGTATTTCCCGTTCCTCTGCCTGTTCCGTCTGGTCTATCGGCCTGAATGATGCCTTTTGATTCTAGCCAATTTAAGGTTCTTGAAAGACATGTGTTAACCGATTTGTCAGATTGAGAGTCACTTGAAAAACCAAAATGTTTGCACAACTCCTTGACAACATTTTGAGATGTACCCGAATATGATCTGCTTGTGACTCGGGCGATACGTTCAGTTATACCAGCGCTCCCGGCTTCTGCACCTTGTCCTGATGCAAAGGCCCCTGCTCCAGTCATGGTTACAGACTGACGAATTGCCTGAATATTTCTGGCTATATTTGTGATTAGATCAATCATTACAGAAATGATAGAGGACGCTTCTTTACCTTGGCCTTTTCCGAATGCTCCAAGTCCTAATGCGGAAGCCCCTTTTCCAGCAGACTTTTTTATGGTTGACCATGCACTATTAAGCAAGTCTCCTACCCCGCCAGTTTTCCCTTCTGCCATTGGAAACTTGCCCGGCAATACAGTTTCTCCTCTGTGTAAGTAGGCCACGCCTCCTCTTGAAACTTTTGGTGTTCCCTCTTCCCAGAACTTGAGTTTTCCAAGTCCTTTCGAAACAACTCTGTTGGCTCCGCTCACAACAGATTTGGCTCCGCTCACAACAGATTTGGCTCCGCTCGTAACTTTGCCTTTAACCCATTTGGTTCCGCTCGCTGCGCCACTCGCAACAGATTTGACGGCCTTCGTTGCACCACCCGCAACAGATTTGACGGCCTTCGCTGCACCACCCGCAACAGATTTGACAGCACCCGCTGCGCCACCCGCAACACCCGCAATACCCATCAGTTTCTTCAGGAAAGCCCAAGCAGAACTGAGTGCGTCCTTCATGCCATCCAGTAATAAACCCGGAACAGACTTGAGAGTGTCCCAGAACATACCACCGACACCCTTGAGGCTACTCCAGACCATGCTTGGTATGGCTAATGCCAGTTTTCCTAGAGACTTCAAGATTTTGAATGGAAGCATTGCGAAGAACTTGATGATTGCAAATACCAGATCGGGGATGATGGATTCTCCCACCAATACCTTGTACAACCACTTGAAGGGAGCGACGATACCCTTGACGAGCCAATTTGTGGTTTTGAGGATAATATTCGCAGCCCATATGATGCCTTTAACAATAGGAACAATAATATCGATGGCGACTTTGATGCCAAATATTAGGTGTTTGATCGCACCCACGAATTTTTCGGCAATCCACGTGACAACAGGCTTAAGCCATTTTGCTGCTACTTTTAAGCCTTCTCCCAGCTTTTTCATTAAATCGGCAGTTTCGTCATCGAATATTTCAGCGAATGCTGACTTGATTTCGTTCCACCCATCTACCAACGTTTTCCATAAATCGTCTAATGCTTTTTGAAGAGGCTTGATCACAGTGCTCATGACTTTGCCCATTGTGTCAAAGAGATCAAGTAGGGGCTGGAGCATCTTGACGACATCTTCTCCAAACATCTCTTTTATCCATTCCTTAAGCTTTTCTCCGATCATGCCGGGTAAAGCAGTAAGTCCCTTTACGATGTACATCGGTAACTTGAAGAATATTTTCTTGATGGCGATGACTCCCAAGCGTGCGAGGGTAGGAAGGCCCTTGTTGAACAGCCACATAAATCCTTTGATGGCATACTTCGGAATAGAAAGAAATACATCCGTGAATCCATCTACGAATGTGTCGAAATCTCCTGTAAGAACTCCCTTGATCATATTGAATGCCCCGATGAGTGGAGCAAAGATGAATTTGAATACAAGTTTAAGAGGCTGGATGAACAGATTATCGAGAATGTCTGTGCCTTCTGTGAATATCTTAAGGACTTCAAATGCACCAGCAATAAATGCTCCAATGGCTGCGGACACAGGAATAGAAATTCCAGCAGTGATTGGGGCTAATAGCATTCCAATTCCGGCACCAGCCATTCCGCCATAAGCCGCAGCCCCGCCTACACCGAGGGCTTTGTCGCCAGCACCACCTTTTTTAATACCGAGCATTCCGCTGAACATGCTTCCGGTTTTGGCGTTGCCAGTAAAAGCACCAAGCAAAGCTCCTTCACCTGTGGTCCTTCCAGCTTCTTTAGCTTCCATGGCTCCTGTTAATCCGCCGATAGCAAGTTGAAGAGGTACGAGAATTTTTCCCAACAATCCGCCACCGGCTCTGACTGCCAATCTACCGGCTCCCGCCATTCGGCTTGCACCCGCCATTCGGCTTGCACCGGCCCCGCCTCTACCAAACATTTTGGCAACTGTGCCGCTTTTACCAAATGCTTGAGCAACTGTGCCGCTTTTACCAAACATTTTGGCAACTGTGCCGCTTCGACCGAACAAACTGGCCATTGCCCCGCCACGTCCAAACAAGCTGCCCATAATACTCATGCCCATAGATGCGGCCATGCCAGCGAGTATCAATCCAATGCCTGCCAAAGCCGCAATAATCCCTATTCCTATCCAGCCGATCTTATCGACAATACTCTTAATCCCATCCTGAGCGATCTCTTGAACCCTGTTGTGTATCTCTAATACATTTTGTCTCAATTCGGTTACAGGGTCGGACTGCATTCTTTCTTTTGTGGCGATGTATTGTTGCGCTTTTATCAAAACTGCTCTGCCTCGTGCCACTTCGTCTTGATCACCAGAGGTCATCATTTTTTGAACACGTGCTGTGCCGCCTTCGATGCCTTGCTTTTTGAAGATGTCGTCTAAACTCTTTCCTACACCCTTCGCTCTTTGTTCGAAGCCGCCCATCAGTTCTTTAACATTTTGACCGAGAGTGCGTTTCATGAATTTACCAGCTAGTTCCTCTCCATGTTCCTCTACCAGTCTTTTGCGTAGCGCTTTTCTTTGTTTATCACCCAGATTATCGAAACTTGTGCCAGCATCTTTTGCAGCTTTACCTGCTTGGTTTAGCATGTCCTGCATAGAATCTGTCTCTAATGCCCTTAGTCTCCTGCTTGCTTCTTTAACTGCGTCAGAGTTGTCTCCCAATTCTCTTTTGTTTTGTCTGATTTCCTTTCGGAGATTTCTTAAGAGTTCGCTGGTGGGCTTCAACATCTCTTCTTCGGCTTTGATTGCTCTTTCTACATCGCCTGTGCCACCGCCAAGCATTCTTTGCATTCTTTGATCAATCACGCCAGCAGCTTCGAAATTTCCAGCCTTTCTCAATTTATCCATAGCCTCAGAAAGTTTGGTCATGTCCATATCTTCAATTGATTTAATCAACTTTCCATTTGCCCCAGTGACTTTTGCATCAATCAAAGCTTTTGTATAAGGTCGCAGGACACTTTGGGCTAATTTAATTCGTCCCTGTGCCATAGATTTTTGATCTTTTCTTGAATCCATGCTGGCACCAAATTGCACTTTGCGAACAAGGTCTTGTCCGCCGCCCATTGCAGCCATGTTGGTTAATTGCCATTTGGTCTGCGCACTAGCTTTCATGAACGCATCACGACTTGTGCGAGCTTCCAACTGGGCCATCATCTGGTCGCCAATCCCATACTTCTGATATACGGTTGTCAATTCTGTTATGTTCTTGGCTGCTCCCACGTTAAAGCTACCAGCACTCTTTAAGAGCCTCGCTAACTTGTCAGCAGACTTCATTGCTTTTTCTAGTTGTACTCCTGTAACGCCAGAACTACGAGCCACTTGTTGCATATGACGACCTACTTCGGCCATGTCTTCTGCACTCAGACTGAGTTGTAAGTGCCAATCTGTAAACAAATCATTGGTAGCGCCTACATCCATGCGCAACATTTGCGCAGTGTGTAGAGCAGACGTTGTGACGTTGATGGTCCTTCTTTGTTCCATCTGTCTTATTTTGTTTGTGATTTGTTCTTGCTTGAGGCCCCTATGTCTGTCTTTGAACGCTTTCTTTTCCGCTGTAGATAATTTCTTCAATCCACGCTCGGTGGATTTCAACATATGAACCTGAAATGTCTCCAGAGTTGTTCCTGCTGCGGTTGCGTTTTGGGCAAGATCAAAATATGTTGCAGCTAATGCCTTATTGTCTTTGACATAACCTTGGGTCTGGAATGCCAACATTCTTATGCTTATACGAAACTCGTTGGCAGCTTTTAGATTCGGCAGAATATCAAAGAGCTTGATTCCCAAGATACTACTAGCCGCTTTGCCAATACCGGCTGCAACGATACCAAATTTTTCGACACCGCCAAGTAAAGACTTCATGTTCTTACCGGGTTTTGCGCCTGCTGGCCCCATATCACCACCCCCGCCACGCCCCTGCCCCCCGCCGCCTCTCGCTCTCAGTTGAGAACCCAAGTCATCGATTGATGCGTCTAACACTTTCCCTAACTGTTTGGTGGGTCTTCTCTCTCTTGTGACAGGTCCGAGTTTTTTTGGAGCGATAGTTCCCATAGCCGCTTTTACGGCATTGGTTATGTCCTTCATGGCGTTGCCGCTAATGTTACAGATATTGACTTCGAGGCCGCAATTTTTGGAAGCGGCGAGCAAACTTCTGGTCGAGGTTGCTACATCTTTAAGATGGAAAACAGCAGCTTTTGCTGATGAGCTATCATCCCCGCCACCTCTTTTCCCAGAAATGATCGCTTTCATATCTGTAACAGCTTTGGCGAATGTGGCTGCGGAGTCTGCCTCTGTTTTGGCATTTGCATCGAGCTTGGATGCTACCTTATTGGTGGCATCGTAGAGTTTGTCGAGTCTCGATTCCACGCCGGGAACTACAGCCTTATATGTGGTCTGTACCGGCCCTCTCAAGGCTGTAGCTAATCCTGCAATGGTTGATTTACTTAGATCAATGTTGTCTGCCACTTATTCTCCGCTTATACATTCGGGTCTGTGCTTAACGGCCCGCCTTGCCCCGGCTGGGGTGGCATCTGAGCCGGATTCAATCCTACTGCTCCCTCATTCGGATAGATAAGGTCTCGCTCCACTCCTCCGGTGAGTGTTCTTTGTGTTTGGAGACCTTTACCTCTTAACTGTCTCTTCTGTGATTCTGTCATGGCTGATCTCCACTCTTCGTAAGATGTAAGCTCATTTGCTTTGGTTTGCAGCCGTTGTTGTATCTGTCTTTGTATTTCTGCTCTGATTTGTTCCAGTTCTCCCGGTGCAAATGAGCGGGCCGACTGCAACACAGTATTAAGAAAGTTTACGTCCAATAATTTTGGCTGACGGACCCCTTTTCTGACATACATCCTGAATGCGTTGGCCATGTAGCTGTCTGGACGAATTTGGAAGTAGCTGAATCCAGTCTGCCCTCCATATATTCCCAAAACCTTCTTGATATAAGGGAACGTCAAGTAATGTAAATTAAGACCTCGGATGTACCGAGGCCAGATATCTGTAAGTATGACCATGGGATTAGGGTCATGAATCACGTTTGGGACGATGGCCCAACTTTCGGGATAAGAAAACGATACCAGCGAACCACGTTTGATATTCTTTGTACTGATATCGTACTGGTTGGAAGGAATCCTTTCTAAAGGGTTCCAATCCTCGAACAAACCTGTCATTCATTATGCCTTATTGTATACTAAAGATGAATAATCCGTTCCTGTAGTTCTTACAAGGGGACTGCCTCCATTATCCTTTTCTTGATCGATGGCTTGATCTCGCTCTTCTCTTTCAGCTTCTACGCTCTTGTCGAAGAACCTTCTGATTTCTTTAATAACTGATTTGATGATTTTCTCACCGGCTTTCATTTGATCTACGTTGTCTTCTTCGCCAAGGAAGTCGTGGAACATGTCTTCGATTGGCAGGGGATAGGCAGAACCGTAAGGATGTGTTTGGTTCTCTTTTTGAATTCGGAAAGCTATGTGCTCACCGATTTTATATATTCTGATGCCATCGAAACTGCCATTGCGGGTCGGCATGAAACAAAAGATGTATGGATCGTCTCTGTCATCAGTGTCCAAGAAGTTCTCAACCTTCAATCCGCCTGATTCCAAAAGTTGTTTTAGAAGCTTCAGTTGTCTGGCACTCTCTCGTTGTTTCTTGTCAACGAAGTCTCCAAATGATCTGTTTCTCATTACATCCCCTGTGACTGAATTGGGCTAGGAGCCATCATTGTATTCATTGCTGTTCTACCAGCTTGTTTCAGCATGCCGCCAACACCTTGTGGTTGTGCGTTTAACTGTTGTTGTATGTAGTGCTGTTGCCATCCTTCCGGCATACCCGATTTCTTAAGTTGCTTATACCACTCTTGGTTTTCTGTCCCCGGTGGCAACATCTGTTGGCCTTGCTGAATTGTGCCCGGTTGTTGCATTGGTTGATCAGCAGGCATGCTGGGTTGTGTTCCTACGGGAGCAAGCTCCATGTAATTTTTGAATCTCATTAGCATTGCCTCAACAACATTTCAGCAGATGATGGCACACATCGCTGAACTCTCAAGAAGTCACTTGGGTTTCCTTGGAACAATGTCTCACGAAAGATCATGCCCTGTAGGGAAACAGCAGCTTCTTTGATCAAGTCAAGGTTGGCCGTCAGATACAGGCTTCCGTCCCGATGACTCATGAACTCAAGCTCTTCAAGTTCGGTTTGATCTGCACTGCTCAAACTTTGGCTTTCCTTGACATAGTAGATATCCATGTTGGGCACGGAGATGATTGAACCATCTTCGTCAATGAAGGACTCTTTGTTGTCATTGTCCCTTGTGCGAACCACGAGCTTTCCATCGAGAAAGGCTGACTTCAGCGAATTACCCAAATCCCAACCGAGGTGATGTACAGTTCCATCCGGTCCCACTACGTTGATAATGAAAGCTCGCTCCATGAACTGGGCCGCAATGGACTCAACTACGACTCGTCTTCGCAGAACGTCACGTTCTTCTGGACTTCCGCCATCCAGCCGATTCAACTCGGCTTCTTTCAGAAATCGCTCTGGATCATCTTCCTTTAGGAACCAATGACCAATATTCACGTCACCCCACTTGGATGCGAAACGAGTGGAGATACGGATCGAGTAGTCGGCCTCCTCGAACACTAAGTCTTCGTTCTGACCACCGCTGCCTAGTTGAACTGCGCCAATCAAAGCTGCAAAGAACTTTCTGTGTTGATCGTTCTTGCCGCCACCCAGTCCAGTACACTTGATGTAGATTTCATTGAGCAATGGATTCTGATCAAGAACTGATGTCACATGGTTTGCTACTGACGTTGCTGGATTGGTTCTGTCGAAATCTTTCTTAATGAGTTTTCTGATCTCTGTGGACGCTTGAAAAATGTTTGAGTTTTGACGAAGTTGGTTGATGTCCATGTTGTCTTCGACAAACTTTCGTGGGTATGGGTCAAGCTCACGATCTCTGACTTGCAAAATCATGTCGATAAGTTTGTTCGGCTCACCTTTGATTGACTCTTTCACATACTTGATCTTCCAGACTTCAAAGTCATCTTCCTCATTTTCTTCTGGCATCTCGGGGTACTGAGGATCATCTGCAATTTCATCTTCCACTGGTTGTTGATCTACTGTCATCTGATTGGGGTCTTTTTGGCCCATGGGATCTCCCGGCCCGCCCGGTTGCGTCATTGGTGGCCCACCGGCACTCATGTCAGGTTGCCCGCCCGCTGCGGGAATGTCGAACTCAACCAGCCATTCATCTTCATTTATTCGATTTGACATTTGTGCTCCTCGCAGCAATTTTGTTGATCGACTTGATCATTTCCCTTTTACTACCTTCAATGACAATTTTATTGTTTTGTTGAGCGGCGAGATATCGAGGAAAAGTGTCTTTTTCTTTTAGCTTGATTCGAGTCATCAAGTCCGCAATTTTAGACATTTTGTCAGATGTGTCTGACTTAATCTTTAACAGATTTACGATGGCTTCTTTGCTAGCAGAAGAAGCATCGCCTTCGTTCATCACCATGTCTATAAAATCAGCGAGAACTTCATCTGCCGATTCTCTGTCCTTGCGACAGTTTTCAAGTATCTCGTCATAAAGATCAACTATTACCTCGTCTCCAACGATGCACGGTTGCTCTTCTATTTCAACCATGCTTTTATTGATATTCATGGTCGGCATAATATCATCGACGTTCAAACCCTCGAATTCATCCACAAGTTCTGCTTGAAATTCTTCCTTTAGTTCGGTCTCTGTTTTGACTTCAGGTTGTTCTTTGTTTTGACTCATGATCGTATATATGATAGATGATCCTCATATTAAGGTGAAAGTCATGGCCGACGATATTTCAGTACAAATCCTATCTCAAACATCAGAGAATATACAGAAACTTTTTGATTTGAGCACTAGAATTGATGAGAGGGTCAAGGCCATTCGAGACAAGCAAGATGACCTCGATGAGCGTCTGACAGATATCACTAAAGGACATCAAGAGGTTATGCAAAAGATAGCCGTTCTTGAATCCAAGGATGGTGGGGTTGGTGCTGTGTCAGCGAAACTCGAAGAAGTCCAAAAAGAAGTTAATCACAAGCTTATTGAAATTGACAAAAGACTTTCAATGGTTGAAAGTAAAACTAATACAAGTCATGATCGCTGGAATAAAATATTCACCTTTACCATCCAGATCATCTGGGTGGTTCTCGCAGCTTACCTTCTTATGAAACTTGGAATACAGGCACCTGCTGTGCCTTAATAGGAGAACCATGGACGTTGATGTGTTTAAGACTTTGATGCAAGGCGCAATGGGAGAATACTTCTGGTGGTTCGTCGGAGCCGCCGTGATTTTCTTCTTTAAGGGCATGATGGAGAATTTTGTCTCTGGGCTCACCTTTCTATTTGGCAATGACTATAATGTTGATGACGAAGTTTGGATCGGAGGCACCGACCGAGCCAGAATCGTAAGACAGAGCCTTACGAAAACCGTCTTCTATCTCTACGAAAACAACAGAAGACTTGTCATACCCAACAAACAGTTGCATGGTTTGAGATGTGAGAAGGTTCTTCCGACACAACACCCAGAAAGAGAATGACATTTCTGAATTTATTGCATAAACAGGCTAAATAAGATATTGAGTAGCATCACATTTGTTGGAGTCGAATATGGTAGTCAAAACATTTCAAGAATACAGACAGCTAAGAGAGTCCAGTGAGAACAAGGATAAAGACAGTGACAGCGGAGTCGCCACATCTGTCTCTCTAGGTAAAGGAAACGACTACGAGCCGTTTCAAGTCAGCGACGATCCCAAGTCAGAACACTATGGGAAGAACGCCGCTTTGTCCCCAATCGTCCGAGCCTTCAAAGGAGGCGGTAACTGGGGATGGTCTAAAGACGATGAGTCTGGCGATGACAAACCCGTGAAGATTTCAGGCAAGAAGTTGTATCTTGCTGGTGGATCGGTGAGATCACACATGATGGCAGAGAAGGGCTCTGGGCCGGTGCAACTGGCAACGAACGCTTCCCCGGATGAAGTCTATCACCTCATGAAGCAGAACGGCTTCGAGTTCGTCACAGACTCAGGCGATGTCAAAGGTTCTAAAGATCCCAACCCCAATAAGACCGAAGGCTCCAAGCAATCTTTCTGGGTTGAGATGAAGAACAAGAACGGTCGCCCATTTACAT
>SDBT01005450.1_pt1 | contig 21341 bp, 58 predicted proteins | sample 2277101 | NCBI WGS metagenome assembly SDBT01 (sample SAMN10404973, study PRJNA504765) | marine sediment metagenome | isolation source: marine sediment core GS10_PC15, 103 cmbsf | place: Arctic Ocean: Southern Knipovich Ridge | collected 2010
GGGAGCTTTGGAACTAACTGGTGGATTGACTGTTGGTGGCGACATCGTAATGGGTGGAAGTGCTGTAACAGGGCACGCACAAGGAATAGCAGATAATTCTATTCTCACAGTAGACCATATAACTCCTGTTGCTACTGACTATGCTAGATTTACAGCTAACGGATTAGAGGGCAGGGAAAAATCAGAAGTATTAGGAGACCTTAATGTAGCTGACGGTGCTGATGTAACAGGCAGTAATCCACCGCAAGCACATACTCACAATGTTGATGGGTATAGTGGTTTACTCGCTGACGACCAGCACGTGTTAGATGCTGAGGTTACTGCTGTGGCGGTTGCTAGGAGCATTTTTAATGCCCAATCTCTCCTTATAGCTGTCAGTGATAATACACCAGTGGTCTTAGAGGTAGCAGCCTTAAGGATGATAGGAAGAGCAGCAGCAGGAAACATTGTTGCTTTAGATAAGGCTGGAGTTCTTGGTATTATCAATGTAGAGGATGGTGCTACGGTTGACCAAACTGGGGCGGAGATGGTTACACTCCTTGAAGCCCTGGCTGCGGGAAATAGGTTAGACCATGGGGCTGGACTTACTGGCTTAGGAGGCGACGACCACACTCAATACATCTTACACTCCTTGGCTGATGCAGCTAACGATTTTCTAGTTGCATCAGGTGCAAACACCTATATTAAGAAGACACTGGCTGAAACGCTGGCTCTTATATCACCCCTTAGTACGCGTGGTGATATAATGTTCCGTAATGCCTCAGTCAATACAAGACTAGCCAAAGGTAATAGCGGGGATGTCCTTACTATGGGAGCCAATGACCCTGCTTGGTCTGCTCCTGCTGGTGGTGGTCCTACTATAGCTACTGGCACTTATACTGGTGATGGCACTACCGATAGACAGATAACAACAGGGTTCAAATGCAGCCTCGTAAACATCTTTGATATAACAGGTGCTGAGGAACTCATTCTCATAATTCCCAACTCAGCAATATATGTAACCGCAGAAGCAAACGATGGAACTACTAATTTAGCACTCCACGCTACAGATGGTTTTAGAGTCGGTATTACTAATCAAGCTTTTGGTAATAATAATGGCGACACACACTACTACTGGGCAATATCGGAGTAAGAAATGTATTATTATAAACAGGTAAAAGACGGCGAAATAACCAGTGTTGAGGCTAAGAGCCTTGATGCTACTAGTCCGAACTTTGTTAAGGCAACGAAGGTTGAGTATAATGAGTTTATTGCATCTCTACCTGTGGTTGAACCCAAGCCAGTAAGGGATTTAGCCAAAGAGATAGACGAGATAAGGGATGAATTAAATACACTAAAGGGAGGGAACTAATGGAACTTAATGTTAAGGAACAGACAGAGAAACTACAGGCGGAACAGGCTAAGTTACAACAGCAACTTCAGCAACTTGAACAGGCAAGGAATAATGTGGTGATTGCCCTTGCGAAGAATGCTGGAAAACTGGAGTTGCTACAAAGTCTAAATGGGGATAAGCCCAAAGAGGAATAGGGATTATAAGGAAGGACTAATGAGCATTGGGTGGATACCTACCTGGCTACAGGAATTTGAGAAGGAGGCTAGATATACCGTGAAGGAAAATTTCATCTACAAGGTATACAAACTGTTCCTATACTTCTGGGGGTTTGCCCAAGGCGAACACATAACCGACATGCTGCGAAGACAGAAGCAACGGTTAGGTAAAGGTTGGTGGGTTGGTGTTGGTGGTATATTCGGCTTTTTAATATGGCTGGTGCTACATATTGTGGAGGTCTGCTGATGGCTAAATCAGATGAAATCATATCCCTAATTAAAATACTCTCCGCCAAGCTATATGGTGACAATGGGTTTGATGGTGATATACCAGAGATTAAAGAACACTTGGAAAAAATCAATGGACACCTAGATGACCATTCTAATAGATTAGTTATTGCGGAGACACAAATAAAAGAGCGAACTATCAGCAAGGTAAGCAAGAAGGCTATTGCTGGTTATGGAGGAGGGACTGCTGTTGTAGTATCTACATTAGTATTAGCCATCGGGCAGATACTAGGTTGGTGGTAAGATGGCAAACGATACTTCGTGGGAATTATGGTGTAAAATACAAAAGCTGAGTAAGGAAGCACGGAGGATTGTTATACAGCTAATTGATTTGCTATTGAAACATTAGCACAAAACATAATCAGACGCTCTCAAGTCAACGAGAAAGCCCCTAAGTATCTTTTTGAATAGCCTAGTATTAGTTGCGCCACTCCCTGTAGATTTCGCACTCACCGCAATATCCTTCTTGGCATAGCAAACAGAGTTTATAGGGACACCACTGACCTTTCATTAATACGATATTCATTTTAGGCACTCCGCCAACTCTTCTATTGAACGAATTATAATGTATCTAGCCCCGAAACTCTCTACAATTTTTTGGAATACTGACTGTTCTACTCTTTGTTTCCCCTTCTCGCTTTTAACCTCAAGGAATATAACCTTACAATATGGAAACCAAGCAGTTGTTTCCCCCTCCCTTGCTGGACGAATGGTGTGGCTAAACTGAAATGTCTTTTTCATCAGCACTATGAAATCTGCCGTTCCTTCCCGACACAATTTTATGCGTCTCCTACTTTTGCCAGCCACAACTATGACCTCACCTGAATTGAGACGGTCAAAATAAAGCTCACCCAAATTCATCTTGTAAGTCAAGTAATCAGCAACTGCTAATTTTATTTGTGCTTCTGTTATTGGTAGGGCTGTCATCTTTCTCCTCCTATAGTCGCACTATTATTGTTATGTTAAACCTCTTTAATAACCCCACCTTTTGCTAGTCTTAATCTGGCAATCCTACGAGCATTTTGTAAGGGGGCTTGCCTAGCTAGCATTATCCAACCAGCCCTTGGCACCCACACAGTAAAATCTGTTTCATCCTTAAATATAGTGATATTCTTATATAGTTTTGGTGGTTCATAATATCCATAACCATAATCAACAAAAGTCCCACAGTCAAAGAATATCCTTGTAGTGTCATAGAACTCCTGTAATTCGCCGTATTCTAATTGATTATGATGAGGACAAAGACGGCGAGTTCGCTTTGGATTTTCACATCTATAAATATGTAATGTCATACCCCCTCCTTTTGCTATCTAGCAGTAGCAAGCAAACAATGCTACACCCAACATAGCTAGAACTAGAACCCCTATTATAATCAAGATTGGCACAAACTCTTCTTTCATCTTTAACTCCTTTTGGGTATAGAGTTATGTGGAACCCCCCCTTTGCTTATAAGAAAATACTAGGAAATTTATGGCATCTAAAATATCATCATTTATCTTTGGCTCACTGGGTTGAAGAAGCGTTGCTCTTCTTGCTTTGTATGCCGCTATGCTTGCTAGCTCGTGGTAGCTCATCTTCTCAAACATATCTCCATAGGGTGATAATTGGTGGACAGCAAATGCCCTTTCACACACTTCTAAGAATTTATCTTCCTTCATATCCCCTCCTTTTATTTACTTGGTCTATAACCTGGTGCTTTATTATGCCCTCTCAAGAAAAGTGTTATGATAGCTGTGGTAATACCGCTGTGGCAATTTAAGAACACTTATACAATCCACGTCTCTCCTTGTTTGACAACGATATTCAAATCTCCATTGACTAGCCCTTACCCTGCCCTTTGGATTATAACTATAAATCCAGTTCAAGCCCTCCTCTGATAGTTTAAGTGTATCTCCCTTTTTATAGTCCATTGTTCCCTCCTTATTATGCCTCCCAGCTTGGGACTATGTTATCAAACCTCGTCCCTTCGTCAAAGTAATCAAATGACCACTGTAGATTCTTGGGGTGTACCTTCTTGTTAGCAGGAACTTTGGCATCCACTATCTTCAACTTCTTATCATCCATTGCAATATATAATGAGGGGGCTTTTAAGGTCTGTTCACCACCAAAGGCTGTATCCCTCGTAGATGGTTTCTGTAAGCCTATAAGAGCAACACTATTCAACCCTTGAAGCTTGTGGTCAATCTTCTTTATCTGTGCTCCTATCAAATAGAAGTCATCTCCCTCTGGAGCATCTATATAATCAATAACATACAGTGTGTCCCTATCCTTTATGTGGTCGTGGTAGTGGTCATAGACAGGGTAGACAATTTTATGCTGGATGAGGTCAATGCCCATAGCCTTAAACCTATCATACATTAACTCTCTGCCACCCTCCAGATTGCTTAATAGCTTAATGCTCACCTTGCCCATATTATCTGCTATTGTCCTGTAGCAAAACCCTGTCTTGCCTGAGCTCTTTGAACCAGCTACTACCATTGTGGTATCAGGATAAATAAACACCCACTTCCTTAAATTAAACGGTAATATCACAGGAAAATCTCTGGGTCGCAACTTCCCAAAGTCTATGGGTTCAACTCCATCCTGAACTGGTCTATAGTAACCATCCCTCCTACCCACCGACTCACACTTTGGTTCAGCAGAATGACAAAGGTCGTAAACTATCTTTCTTAATTTATTATCTAATTCTGGGGTGAGTATGCTCCGAAGACCTTTTATATCCTTATAGTGGAATTCACCTGTAGCTACTGTAGTAATCCAAAGCTCTATATCGTAACGACTTATATCAGGCATAACCCCTCCATAACAACTGTAACAATACGAACATCAGGAACAATACGAACACCGTAACAGTTAAGATTGGAAATCAATCGGCTCAACCGCATATTTCCCCTCCTCATTATTCTCTGCTCGCTTCAAAAACTGGCAATTCATACACAGGGTCTGATAGCCTTTAGGATAACCTTGTTTCTTCAGCCAAGTATAAAAAGAGGCAGAAGTCCGCAATTTGCCTTGACGGTGGCGATTCCCTCTACCTTCCATATGGTCTATGGATAACGCCCTAATATCATCAAATCCACACTTAACACACGCCAAGTTACTATTGCCATAGTGGGTTAAAACTTCTGCCTTTAGTTTTCGGAGTCTATCCCTTTGATGTATCCACTGTTCAAATACCTTCTCGGGGTGTGACGACCTATAAACCTTCATCTGCATTGCCTTTGGGAAATCCTTGATTGCCTGCCGTATCGCCCACCATAAATCCATTCTTTGCTTGGCAAGGAAAACCCTCTCAGCGGGCGTCATTTCTCCTGTTTCAATTAAGCGTTTATAGGTTAACACCATTTCCTCTAATTCTTCCTTCATTTCAAACCCCCTACTCTCATCATAGCACAAGGCATCTAACTTGTCAAGGGGTTACAAATTGTTCTTAGAGCCTGAACATTTGTAACAACAGTAACACCGTAGCTAAAACCGCCCATATCTTGCCGAATTCTGCCCCTGAAAACTACCATCTCGGTGTTACCTACCCCCTTATATATAAATAAATATATTACTTAATAGTATACTTGGGTTTCTTAGAGGCATTCGCCCCCATTTTCTTAATAGTTTCTAATAGGTATTTATTAGCATTCTCTAGTTCGCTAACTCTTCGGTTTAATTCAAATGCCCCCCTATCCATCTTAAAATAAATAGACTTATATTTAACCTCTTGATACACTTGCTCAGGAGCGATAGGCACATTCACCATCATCTCTTCTCTCAAGCAGTCCATTATACCCTCCATCTGATATTCTGGATGCTCTCTTAATGCTTTGTTGTGCCAATACCAAGGACTATATTCTTTGTCCATTATTCCTCAGCTTCGCTTATTATTTTCCTGATAGATTGACGAGATAGACCTTGCTGCCTGCCTATCTCCGCCATATTCTCGCCTTGCTTGTGAATCCAGCGGATGTAACAGTTTCTCTTATAAGTTTTTCGGGCTTTCTGCTGTATTATACTGCTCTGCTTCTTATCCATTGTGGTATCCGCTTACTTGTTAGCTAACTCCAATAGCACATCAGCGTGGCAAGGGAGTGGAGCACACCAACAGACTAAATCCTTACCCTTGAGTTCTGGCAACTGCGGAAGTAATTCGTGATTAGTCTCAAGGTAAACCCTGAACTCGGCTACCACTAGGTTTCGCCTTTCCAGCTTGGTTAGCCCTGCTGGCAAAATTGGGTCATTCAAGTTATAAGGATTACCCCACTTACTAGGTCTACCTACATAGACTGCCCCTTCAGGCATCTCGCCAGTTCTCTTATTTAGCACTTTAGGCATTTTAATTCTCCTGTATAATAGTTAAGCATACTAACCGCTTGTTGTCAAGCCCTGGGTGGTTTATTTTCTACTGGTATTAGTGGGGGCATCGTCATAAGGCGTATAGTCCCAATGCTTAGGTAGAAGGTCTTTATTGCAGTTACAAGCAGTTCTACCAAATAGCCAGAATAAGTATTTCACTCCGCAGTCTGGGCAAATTCTCTCTATCATAGTTTTATTCATTCCTTCTCTCCTTCTGTTTCCTTTAAGGCTTTAGCTAATCTTGTTATCTGCCCCCAATAGTCAAGTGGATTTGATGAGCTATAATCAATGGCTAGTATATCAGTTCTTATACTCTCCCCCTCAGCTTTCTTGGCTGTTCTCCTTGCTTCCACTAGCATAGCATCTATCTGTTCTGTATTCTGCTCCTTGACTTCTTCTATAAGATTAGGCACTTGTGCTCTAAGGCGTTCCGTGGCTTCTTCTATATCAGGAATGATGGCTAGTACAGCATCTGTCTGGGTTTCGCATTCAACATCATCCTCTACTACTGCCCTAAATAGTTTGAGTATCTTCTCTCTTAGTTGTTGCCTGTCCATCTTCCCTCCAATTCGCAATGGTGCTGATGGCAAAACCACCTAACTTCTAGTGGCTTACTATAGTCATCGTGATGAGACTCAACGGTTATTGCCCCACATACCTCGCAAGGTTCTTTGCTTAGTTGCCCTAATCTCACGGCATTTCGCACCATATAGCGAGCCTTGTATTTCTCAGGGTATTTAGCCATCATTCTATGAGCATTGGCTAATTTGTTTTTCTTCCCAGCTTCGGTTTGGAGATATAACTGAGCAGTTGGTCGGTATCGCTGTAGAAGCACTGCCCTATTGCGCTTGTATTTTGCTCTTATCTCAACTTTATGAGCTTCATAGTAGGCTTTGTCGTAAGCCCTCTTTGCTTCAATCGTCTGAACCATTTTTCCCCTCCCTGTCAGGTCTATCCAGCCTCATAGCCTTGAGTTTGGCTAGTTGGGCTTTGGCTACTTCATCTGCCACAAAGGACATTTTCTTTTTATCAGTCCAACCCATAGAACTAGATATGATTAGTCTAGCCTTGTCGGTAACATAAGCCTTCTCCTCTGGTGTCAATGACAATTCATCCTGTTTCTTATTAAGCTGGCAGTGTTCACAATCACAGTCGGGAATAAAGGGACAGAATTCCCCACCACAGTTCTTTAATTTATCTTTCATATCTACAATTTCACCCATTAGACTTCTCCTTTACTACCTTCAGCATAGTTTCTGTTGCTAACTTTAAGTATCTTAGCTGCAGTTCCTCCGATAGTTTATCCCATTCTTCGTTATCACTCATAGCGAGCATTAAAGCTGTTCCCTTAACTACATCAGTTATATCTCCCATCCTACTCCTCCTCCTTATAGGAATAATTCCCTATTCTTGAAATCACCGATACTAACTACAATCCCTTTATCCTCAATCTCTCTATGGCACGGTAGCCTATGGCATGGGTAGCAGACATCTTTTTTATGTATGTTAAATCTTCTCTTGATGATATGATGCCCGTCCAAATAAGTGTATGGATTATCGGGGTTAACCCTTTGACCCTTTTTACCGCAATACTGGCAGACATAATTCAATTCCGCACAGCGTTGGTTTGTAACATCTGTCCACCATTTATTTTTAGCCCTCTGTTTCTTTGAGATAGGACTTATCCGTGTCTTCTTCATAACTCACTCTCTACTTCATTAACTCATGTATTGCCCAGAATAGAGCTAGGGCAGGGTCTTCTGAGGATGCTGTTTTAGTTCCATTATTGGTATCAGACCATATTTCACAATAATATTTACTGACCAATTCATCTCTCTTAGGTGCAATAAAACGTCTCACTTGAAAGTCCATAAATACAGACCAATCTTCCATAACTCTTTGATCTGCTCTTGTGTTGGTTGTTTCATATCTCCCTCCTTTCAGCATATATTATCCTGTGCTCTAGTGGAGAAGGCTGGTCTACTACCCCGCACAATCCCCACTAGAACGGTCGAATGAAAAAGACTTACTTATCCTTTACCTGTATCCCATTCTCAAGAAAAGACTCAAAGACACTAGCGACACTAATCACTTCAACCGTCTTTATTTTGCCATCCGTGTCCTTGTGTTCACACCAGCGTTCAGCTATATCCAACGCCTTCTGCCTCTCTATGCTTTTCCTTGTAGGGTCAAAGGCCACAGACTTCTTGGCTTGCTCAATGACCTGTTCGTGTTCTGGTAATACTTTATCAGATGGTTGCGATTCTAGCTTGGCTACTTCTTTGGCATCCTCGTTACACCAGCCCACTGTTTCCCCATTTTCTATGATGGGATGGGCATACCAAGTCTTGTTGCCTTTAGTTTTCCTAGTAAACGCTGTTTGATGTTTCTCGCATATATGTTCTGCCATTACTTCTCCTCCTCTCTAGTAAATACACCCAAACGGGTATTTCTTATAATCACTTGCCCCCTTGGTCTGCCTGCTAAATACTCTAGTGCACATTTCTCCACCTCCGTTTCTGGCTCAATAGAAATTTCCCATCTGTGGTCATCATAATCCAGCCTTACCTTCATTTCTTCTCCTTATCCTTTTTGCCTACTGCCTTGATGAAAACTTGCGGGTCAGACGAGCCATAACAGATTGTGATTGCTGCCCAAGAATCTGGCTCTATGGCTTTTGCGTTTAGGTCGGCTTGATATTGGCGATTTTCCCTGTCCATCTTTTTTAGAAGTTTCTGCTTACACTCAGCCTCAGAGTAGCCCGTTTCCCTTGAGATAACCTTACTTAGTAATGCCATTATTTGTTGTCCTCCTTATCCCTTAATCTTATTTCATCCAAATTAGTTGCGATTGTAGCTTGCGGTTCGGTGGTGATTGTAATGGAGAAGCTGTCTGCTGATGTTTTGTCTGCTTTCATTATCTTCTCAAAAGCAGGCACATCCAACTTGAGGGCTAACCCGTGTTCCTTTGCCCATGCCAAGGCTACTCCAGCCTCATAAGATAGCTTGGTTACTTCACGGATACCTACGCCTGGGGCTGGTGCCTTGTCTCCTGTCTCGGCATAGGCTTCTAGCGTGAGTTCACGCAACCTTGCCTCAGCCTCGCCTTGCTGTTGTCCCAACAACCCCACACTATTAAGCAAGTCTGCGTGTTGTGTTTCCCATTCGCCCATAGCTAGCTTCTTGGCCTCATTCGCCCCCTGTGCTAGTTCCCTTGCCTTGATTACAACCTTGATTTGTTCTTGTAATTGATCAATCATCTTTTTTCTCCTTTTAGTATTTCTCCCTTATTCCCATTAAGTTTCTTATCAATGAGATTTAGACAAACATCATAGGCGTTGACCATAGCCAGATATTGAACCTGTTTCTCACGGCTACCCCCCACTGAGTCAGCGAATGTTTGGTTGCGTTTCTCCGCTATCTCTTTCTTCAATTCTATTAACTTTGTTTCACTGTTCACTTTTTGCCCCCTTTTTACTTATTTTTAGACCGTCAATTAGCTTATAGAGTTCGTCCTGCTTTTGACATACTGTCTCGAATTCTTTAAGTTCAGTTTCCTTAACCTTCAAATCTACAAGTGCCTTTAATGCGTTACCAAATCTACTAAAATAACCAATAGCTACCCAATACTCCGCCTGTGTCTTCTTGGCAATCCGTCTTCCCAACAGAGTTACATTGAGACTATCAGCCTCTACCTTATAATCTTTTCCAACTTTCATTATTTACCTCCAATTTCATCCTTAATTCAGCCATCCTATATTCAGCTATGGGTAATGGTTGCGCCTTATTATTCTCCCAGATATTTACTGTTACCCTGGTAACTCTTACAGTATCAGCGAATTCCTGCTGGGTCATCTTTAAGTCCTTTCTGAGTTTTTTAATCTCTTCTGCTGTCATTTAGTCCCCCAAAGTATCACTTCAAATTCACCAGTCTGCACGAAGTCATCCCCATAACAAAACTGAATGATATGAGGCACGATTTCCTCAACTAGAGCCTTGCCTACTAGTACCTTAACGGCTTCTGGTAGTTCAGGCTCAGTAGCACAAGTTCTTAAAGCTGTAACCTCTTTGAGCTCGTCTATCTTAATCATTTTTATTCTCCGCTTTGGCTAGTGCTTTCACCATTTTCTTATACCTCACACTAGGCATAATTGTAAGGTTGCCACCGACATCATCATAAATAGCCCTCAAAGCCTCATACAAATCAGGTGCAGATGCTATGAGTTGGACGTTGGCTTCTTGTTTATTCTTGGCTCCAAGCATATATGCTATTTGCTTCTGCCCCGAACAGACCAGAACAGCATCGTGTGTTTTAACAACTTTCCATTCCCCTTTAGTATAATTAACCATTGCTATTATTCCTCCTAGTAGCAACTCTAACCTTTCTCATAAAGGCACGACCTCTTGTAAATCTCGTTGACTTATGATAGGGTCTCATTATTCACCCTCACATAAAACAGCAACTGCTTCATCGCAGGAATCCCCATGATATAAACAGCCCGTCATTCGTTGGTAGCGTTCCCTTGAGAACACAGCCCATTCACCAATACACTCATCCCACACTAGCCATTTGTAGTGTCCACGAGTTAAGCGCAAGTCCTTATCCTTGTCCTTTAATGCCTCATAGATATTCATTCTCTATTCCTCCTTATTGAGTTGATATACTACCATTAAATATCCATTGCAGAGTCGTCCCTACAATTGGCACATTCCCATACCTCTGTTTCGTCATCATTTATTTCTGATTGGTATGGGTCGGAGTCTTTTGTTACAGGGTTTTCCTTTGTTGAACTACAGCCACAACTACAGCATTTCATCTATCGTTCCTCCTATATTTACTGCCATTATTCACCCCCTGTTAGTATCTCTTTGAGTTGGTCGGCCGTCCCCCTGTAATACTTTCTAGTAATTTCTGCCCCCGCAGATTTCGCTTTCCAAGAACACCAGCATTCTCCTGCTTCATAGTCCCTGTTCATTATAAGTTCTGCCACCTTCTCCCTATCCCATTTCACATAACCCTCTGTTTCTGCATCAGCCCTGCCAATACTATAGCCTTCCCTCTTACCATTCTCGTAGACTTCTTCTTCTCCCTTTTTAACTTCTTCTGGAGATTCATAGCCCATAGCCTTGAGTTTGGCTACTTGGGCTCGTGCTATAAGCTCACCAAATGCTCTGTAATAAGTGAAGCCATCATCAGGTGGAATCTTACTTACAACTTCTTCTCTACTCAATAGTTCCTGTTCATTATCAGCCATCTCTAACCCCCCTTATTTACTTAACCTCTCAATTTCTTTAGTGCTTCTTGTGCCCTAAAAGCTAAACCTGAGTAACCAGCGAGCCACCAAATCAGAGAAAGCATTATTTCACTATTTCGTTGCATATATTTAAGTTGTTCAGATGCGGATAGCTCTAAGAATTCAGCCAATTCAATCATTCTATCCTGTGTCATTTCATACCCCCTTATAACTTGTTGGGTTATTTAGTCTCACCTGGTAGTAGATAAAGATTAGCAGGGGCTTTTTTACTACGGTATTGTCTCCAAGCTGTCAGGGCTTCAATGCCGAGCTGTTCAGCTTCATTGACCTCTTCGATGGCAACAGACCCTGGGATGTCGTGGTCTAGTTGTAGGATTTTGATGGCTTCATCTATGGTTATGGTCATTTCACCCCTCCTATAATATACTAGCTAATGTCCACATAGTTGCCAATGACTGCTAGGGCTTCGTGATAAGAGCCTGTCTTGGTTACTGCTTTGCACATCTCGGTGGCTTTCTCTCGTTGCCCAGCTTTCTTAAGTGCTTGGGATGCCTTGCCCATTAGAGCAAAGATGTTCCCGCCTGTTCCTGTTAGCTGACACTTAGGTTTAGTCTCTGTAATCATTTTATCCCTCCTTAATTAGCCTACCCGTTATCGCCCATCAGGTAGGTCGATAACCTGATGAGCAGTTGCCGATATACTAACTCGGCAACTTCTTTTGGCACTCTGGGCAAACGGCAGATATAACCTTGCTTATATATACCTTGTCACACTTGATACAATTCATCTTGGTTGTTTGTAGTTCATCGCTGTTCATCTGTCAAACTCCTTTTTATTTAATTGTCTATAGTATAAACTCCTTTACACCCTTTGTCAAGTCCCGAACAGCCATTTTGAGAAAAGGCTAACAGATTGATACCAAAGGTGCGGTTTTTCTCAATATGTCCCCAAGATTAGGCACGAATTAGCGATTTAGGGGATTTGCTTATGTTAAGTAGTAGGTGCGAATAGGTCATAAAAAGGTACATTTACAGGGGCTTGCTTGACAAATCATTCGTATTATGTTATATATTAAGTAATGACTACGCAACCATAAGGAGAGAGAATGATAGAAGAAAGGACAGATAGGATTCCAATTCATGGGCATGTGCTTGTTAAAGAGCTTCAAGTTGGTGGCTGTATTTATGAGAGGGGGCAAGCGGAGCAAGGGCATACAGTCTATGGTGTCAGGTTAGATGTAGTAGCTTTCCCTAAGAACTTTGTAGCTACTGAAGTATGGCATTGTGAACGAGAGGGTTTAGAGTTGACATAACCATTATAGTGCGTCCCAAAAGGAGGGCATAATGAGTGTGTGGCAATTATCAGGAACAACAGTTTCAGGAGAAACATTATCAAAGAGTTATATAGTCGTGACCTACGAAGAGTTGAGTAGATGCCTCAGTCTTTGGCAGAGAATAAAACTCAGATGGTTATAGTGCGTCACACTAGATAGGAGGTTGATAAATGTCTGATGGATATGTGAACCTAACCCTCGCAGTGCTAAACGAAGCACGGCGAGACAATGCTAAGATGTGGAAGGAATTCACAGAGACACAAACTTATAAGGCAGGGCTGGGAAAAGTTGATAGCCTTGCCCTAGCCTGTGATTTGGGTTCTTATCTGTGGGGTGAGTAAATGAAACTACTAACTGGTGAAGAACAACTTGAAGTTCTAAGAAAACTGAATGACAAGTATCGTGATGATGATGAACGACCTACTAGGGCTATGGAAGACGAAGCTCTTTGTGAAGCCCAGTTAAAGAAGGTGGTGGAGGATATAGGCACTTATCGCTTTGCAGAACCAATTCAAGTGCCTGAATATGGCAGAGAACCAATTATAATCTGTATACCGTTGGAAGATTGGCAAGCCCTATTGGAGGAGGTGATATAGATGCCATTGCCTAAGTTAGGAACGAGTGATTGGGCAGAAGAGGTTAAGTTCTTTGTAGATTCTAGTCAGTCGGATAGGGTGAAGAGGGCAAAGAAATGTGGTATGCTTGTATCATCCTACGAGAGGCGTATGAGGGAGAGGGGTATTCATTCGGGGGTAAAGGAACACACGGTTGTTATTGAAAGTGAGGCGGAGATAATCAATTTACCCCCAGTTAAAATCAGTGAATATAAAAAGAAAAAAGTAAGACGGGGTGATGAGGAGGAGGCTGGGCTTCATATTGGGGATGGACATGGTGGTAAAATAACTCCTTCTTTCAATGATGATGTTTACAGAACTCGAATGGGTGCGGTGTTTGATTCTACAATGACAATAGTAACACTTCATAGGAATATGTATCCGATTAACAGATTGCGGATATTTGACACTGGGGATAACACACAAGGCGAGAACCCATATCAAGGTTCTATAGTGGGGAGTGTTAGTATGGGGGCTAGAGACCAGACAACTAAACTTGCCTTCCCTGCGCTTGTTAGATTGATTAGTTCCTTAAAGCAGGAGTTTGTAGAAGTCATCTTTGAGGGATTTCCAGGCAATCACGGCTTCACTAAAGCAACGCCAGAAACCTCAAGGGAGGACTTGCGTTTATATGATTTGCTGAAGGCATATTTCCACAACACAAAGGGTGTAACGATAAATATTCACGAAACCTTTGGCGATATTGTTGAGGTTATGGGATTCAAGTTCTTTTGCTCCCACCTAGATGGCATACAGAGCTATGGCGGTATTCCCCTGTTTGCTATTAAGAGGCGACTAGATGCTTGGTTTATTCAGTTTGGTGGGTTTGACTATGCCCTGGGTGGTCATTTCCACTTCCGTGTTGGTGGTTATGAGATGTCTTCCAAGTATGAGTTCTCAATGGTATCAACGCTTGTCTCAGATGATGAGTGGGCATTAAAGAAACTTGGTATATCATCCCATCCCTCCCAGAATATATTTGGAGTTCACCCTGAGAATGGTATGACCTGGCGTTACCCGCTCGATGTGATGTAAGGAGAGCAAATGAGAATATATGTTGCTCACAATTATGGACGCAGGAGAGGGTTGAGTTTAGAGGCGTTACAAAGGAATGTTAATGCTTCTATAAAGATTGGACTGGAGCTCATTGAGAAAGGGCACAATCCATTTATACCAAACCTGTATCACTATGTTCATTTGATGTCGAACGGCACTATTGGCGAGGATACATTCTTTGCACTAGTATCAGAATGGGTTAAGTTTAGTGAGGCTCTATTTGTGGGGAGTAAGCCGTCAGGTGGTAAATCTGGCGTTCAAGACGAAATCAATATAGCAAAGGAGATTGGTATTCCTATTTATTATTCTTTAGAAGAGGTGAAATGACACAAGATTATTATTGGACACCTGAATGGCAAAAAGGCGAGAGAGAGGCTGATGCCGATATTAAGGCTGGGAGAACTAAGCCATTTATCTCTAGTGCTGAACTCATATCATACCTAAAGAGTATTAAGAACTATGAGACACTATTAGAAGAGGTAAAGGAATGACTAAGTTTTTCTTAATTTTAGATTGGATCGATGATAAGGTTCTTCGCCATCGGTTTTACTCAGTCTGTTGTTTTATAGCAATGCACTTATTGGATAAGCCTAATACATATACCTATCAGCCTGTAAGCTGCTTAACTATAGTGGTGAAGAATGACTAAGCAAGAAGAGATAAGGGAAGGGATACAAGGTGTCTTAGAGCAGATGAATACTGAGGTTTCATTGAGTTCAGGGCGAGTCTATGAATACTACATTGATAAGATTCTCCAACATCTCCACTCTTGCGATGTAGCGATTCTTACTAAGGAAAAAGATGCTATTATAGCAGTAGAGCCACTGATAAAGGAGGAGAAATGAAAAGGAGATTCACTAACTGGCTTTTATGGAAGGTTATTCACTTACTCGGAAAGAGGATTGAGGGCATTGATTCAAAGCCTGGACACTTAACCCTCTACATAAACAGCTAATCTAGTAGCAGAGAGGCAAGTGGTTGTCAAGCCTTATTTAACTTTGCTTGGTTGGTCGTATCTACGGGACTGACATTTAGGGCACCTGGCTGGCTTAAGAAAGGAACGTGGTATCCATTGATAATTACACCGCTTACACTCACATAAAACAATTTCTTTATTCATACTATCTCCTATAATATACTAGCTACCTTTCAAAGTGGACATATCCTAGTATGCCCTCTTCCCTAACCACCTTAAAATTGTAATTATTCCTCAGTGCTTCAAGCGTATTTTTATTGAGTTTTGGCAGGCCTATTGAGATATTATTACTTCTCACAGAGCCATTATCCATTCTATCAATAACATATCTGGCTATATTCTTTGCTGTAAGTTTCATTTCATCCCTCCACTTGATTTAATATACCCGTTACCGCCCACCAGGTAGGTCGATAACCTGATGAGCGGTTGCCGATATACTAACTAACCCCTAGCTCTTTCTCTATTACTTCCCAGTGTGCATCAACATCTGTCGGCTCGGCTTGCTTTATTGGTTCATCGTAAGGGTTGAAGATTTTCTCCATTAGTTCTCTTTCCTTCTCTGTCATCTGTCTAACTCCTTTTTATTTAATTAGCTACAATATAACATATGTATCCATAGATGTCAAGGTTAGCATAAGTGAGCACAACAGAGCATAGGAGGGTGGTTGAGTGTGATAAAGTGCTGTAAATGGCTGTAAAGGATTGAGGATACTATTTTATATGGACTTGACAAGTAGTGAGGGTTGGTGTACAATAGAATGGTAGTAGCGTGGGGGTGAGGAGCTTATAGCCTCTTAAAGAGAGTCCTTCTCTCAATCCCCCATAGCGAATAGTAGTGTTGGTCTTTGTGTACGACTCAGGCTAACTAATTAGATGGGTATTATCTCATCAGCTTTGCTGTACCAAGGAGGATATAATGAAAGGAAAACCACCAATCAATACAATGGGATGGGGAAACAAATGAAGAAGATAACAATGGGCTGGAGACCATAGAATATCCCAGCCACCCTACACTAAGAGATGGGGCGCTTAAGTAGTAGGTGGGTGTATACACCGCCTCTGACTGTGGCTACTGGCTGGGAATATAGAGCGGGGTGTTCTAGTTACGTTGGAGCTGTATTATAGGTGAACTCCTATTGAGAAGCCAGCGGTTAAAATGAGCTAGCCCCACTACATATAGTATAATAAACTTTGGAGACCACAATATACAGGGTTAGTGGAGAAAAGATACCTCTAATTAAATGTAAAACAATGGCTAGAGATACGAGATTTCAAAAGGGTAGAGAAAAGACAGGTGGTAGGATAGCTTCAATCAAGACACAGCTAAAGAGGTTTGAAGAAGCACATCCTGAAGCCTACGACGCCTTGATGGAGATGTTATATGAGAAAGGGTTAGAAGGAAGCAGTATAGACGCTCAGTATGTAATAGATAGGCTCAAAGGCAAGCCCAAGGCCACGCTAGGCATAGCCGAAGAGGACAGAGAGCTCTTAACAGCAGCTACGGTGATAGAGTTTAGGAAGATGGTGGATAAAGGTTCACATTTATTAGGGGAGGGTTCACAAGATGCCACTCAGTAAAGTCAAGAATAGGGCAAGAATGAGGAAAACTAGGTTGCACAAGCAATTATCCCCACTGACGAAATCAAAGTCCGTGCAACCTAAAAGGTTATATCCTACTGTTGAGGAGCTGGATGAGATGAAGCGGCTACAGCAGAAGTATAACCTAGATGCAGATGGCAATGTTATACCCGGGTTATCATAGGAGGTAGAGATGAAGGAGTATCCAGTAACCATACAACAGGGCAAGGAGTCAGTTATCATTGAGTTACCAAGGTCTATTGCCCTAAAGACAGGGAACTTGATTATCGTTGACTCACTAGGGCTTGACTCAGAGAGTATGAAAGCCCATCTTATAAGGAAGTATGATGAGAGGTAGGTATGTATAGACCTGAAGGAATGAAGGAGAATCCACACCTAGAGTTTACTGGAGAATATGGAGCTCACTACAAGGAATGTGAACCAGGGTATTCTGCCTTTGAAGCTGGTGCCGATGCTATGCTTGAGGGGTTGATAAACCAACCCAGTAATAGGGGGGCTAATGTGTTACATGTAGATATAGAAGCTGATGGCTCCACGATACGGCACAACCCACACAGAAAGGGCTATCTAGTCTTTATCCCAGAGGAAAGTATAGATGTATAGCTTAAAGGGCTCTAGCGTTGACTTGAGTGGCTCTCACATAGCTTCTAGTAAGGAGATGATATGACTTATTGGCAGTGGTGTGTAATGTGGGTAGCCGTGTGGGTGATAGGATGCCTTGTGTCTATGCTCTAATCTGTCTACGATTACAACTAAGACTATCAACACCCATAGACACTATTAAGAGAAAACAGGAACAGGGGCAAGATACCTCTTAACACGAGGATATTAAAATTCGGGAATATACATTATGTTAAGTGAGGTAGAGAATGACTAAATGGTGTCCGCAGCACGGGTATCCTGAGCCTTGCGTTAAATGCAATGGTATGACTAAGGAGGAATGGGATGAGTTCTTTCGGAGTCTTGCAAAAGCAGCGGGGATAAAGGAATGACTGATGTGATAATTATGGAACGAAGACCTGCTAATCAGGTAGCGATAGAGAAAAGGTTTATCCATCTTCTATTAGAGCAATGGGATGGTAAGGGTAGTTTTATAGAGTATTTAAGCATTACCTTGCCCGTGATGTGGGCTGGGTATGTTAAGTTAAACTAAGGAGGAAAGACGACTAAATGGGTGCGAATTGGAGTGCTGGTCTTTGTGTAAGAGATGAGCAGTCTACTGCCTAAAGGTAATCATATCATCAGCTTTGCTGTACCAAATGAGAGATTATGAGTAAATCATCTATACAGAATACACTGGATAAGAAGCGGGCATTCCTTGAGAGATACCCTGACTTCCTGAGGGCTACGAAGACAGCTAATGCCGTTGGAATAAACAATGAGACGCACTATGATTGGCTAAAGACAGATGAGGGATATAACAAACAGTTCCAAGCGCTTAAAAAAAGGATAGATAGTGACAGGCTCGAAGAGAACCTCAAGGAAGTACATCGGAGAGGGCTAGAAAAGAGTGACCTATTGTTAATGTTTGAGACTAAAGCGTTAGCCCCTGAGATATACCGGGAGAAGGTAGTAACTGGTCCCTTGATAGGTGACATTAAGATAATTATGGCTATACCTGGCTATGATGAGAGTTTGAGATTAACAGATGGTAATACAATAGAAGGGGAGATAGTAAATGCCACTGAGCAGGGGGAGAAACAGGGATAGAATGAGGCAATTCAGGTTGCACAAGCGATTATCCTCACTGACGGAATCAAAACCCGTGCAACCTAAACCCACCATCCAAGACTATTACCCTACGGGGCAATATACGGATTCTGATGCAAGGGTTGAGCTTGATGCTGATGGCAACCCTATGCCTGAGTTATAGCCTAGCGCACTAGGATAGATGAGAGGGCCGTTGTAGTCATAGTTGAGTAGGTTACCATTGATTAAGCGTGAAAGGGAAGTGGGATGGACATTGGGATGGGGTTATTATATTACTTACCTGCCTATTTTTAGAGAATAAACAAAAAGGAGCTATAGTGGGAAAGTTAATGGGGGAAATTACAGGGGACATTATCATACTAGGAACAAAGTGGTGCATTCGTATTCTAGCGATACTAGCTCTACTGCGTTATCTTGGGTGGTTCTAAATTTATGACAACAAACAAAGGGGGAATAGATGTATAGACCTGAAGGAATGAAGGAGAATCCATATAACAGCAGCCTTGTTAACCCGGAGATTCCAGAATATAGCGAACTATCCATGCATGAGGCCTATGAAGCTGGTGCTGATGCTTATGAGAAGGGGTTGAAGAAAGAGTTTAAGGTTGAGTTGTGGCTTGGAGAAGATGGTTGTTGCCATTGTCAGCTAAACGCTGGATGGATGTTTGGAGAGAAAACAACAAAGATAGGAATACGTGATACAATCCCAGAGGAGAAAGAATGACAGCAGAAGAGAAGTTAAAGGAAGAAACCCTACTCAAAGAATATGAGAAAGCGGTTGGGTGTGGTAGCACTAATATGAGTTTTAAGACTTGGCGTTGGGTTAAGGAACTGAATAACCCTGCGGCAGTAACTACACTTAAACTATAACCTAATAGCTAATCTAGTAGTAGGGAGGTGGATATGCCACATAAAGGAACTAAGAAGGATTATAAATCAACTCCCAAACATCCAAAGAAGAAATGACAAAGACAATTGACTTAGGTAAATTATACGACCCATCAACTAATGAGAAGCAGGTGTTAGCTCATAAAGCACCTGAGAGGTATATTTTATACGGGGGTGCTTTTGGTGGGGGTAAGACAGCGTGGTTAGTAAATGAGGCGATACGATTGAGTATTATGTTTCCTGATAATGCTGGCTATTTATGTAGATTTCGGGCAACTGATTTCAGGAGTTCAACGCAGTTACAGATTGAAAAATTTTTACCAAGTGAGTTAGTAAAAGTTCATCATAAGACGGAGATGTATTATGAATTAGTAAATGGGTCTTTAATATTCTACGGTGGTTTACAGGGGGATGAAGAAACAAAGACCAAGATAAACTCAATGGAATTGGGGTGGTTTGGAATAGACCAAGCAGAAGAGGTAACAGAGAAGCAGTTTTTACTATTAGCGGGCAGATTAAGGTTAATCAGAAATGGAAAGACACCTTGGTATAAGGGACTCTTGACCTGCAATCCAGACCCAGGTTGGTTGAGGGACAGGTTCATTGAAGGGTCTTTCCCAGACCACAGGTTTATTCCTGCACTTCCGAAGGATAACATAAAATACCTACCCGATGATTACGAAGAAAGGTTAAAAGAACTATATCCCGAAGCTATGGCTCAGAGACTTTTAGAAGGTAACTGGGATGTAGATATTGCGGGGAATTATTTAATTCCATATTCTGACATACGGGCAGCCATAGATAGAGAACTTGATGTAAGCGGGGATGTAGTGGCGGGGGTGGATATAGCCCGATACGGGGCAGACGAAAGTGTGTTTATCGTTAGGCAGGGTGATAAAGTTATCGGTATTGAAAGTTGGAGAAAGCAAGACGAGGTGGATAGTGCGGGATTGATTGCTAAATATATCAGACAATATAAACCAACAATGACCTATCTTGACGCAGTGGGGTTTTATGGTGTCTATGATATGTTAAAAAATGACTTTTCAGTTACAGCGGTCAATGTGGGAGAGGGGGCAGAGAATAATAAACTATTTGCTAATAAAAGGGCTGAATATTTTTCAAGATTAGCAAAGAGATTTCAGAATGAAGAGATAGATATACCCGACCACCCCAAACTTGCCTCACAGTTAGCAGGGTTGAAATATCACTACAGCGAGGCGACTAGACTTTTAATGCAGAAGAAGGAAGATATGGATAAATCACCCGATTATGCTGATGCTCTTATGCTTGCCTTTAGTGGTGACGGTAGGAATTATGGTAGAATGAAGCCCTTAGAGACACTTACGTTTAGTAGGAGAGAATCACCTGTATTGGAAAGATGGATGAACAAGGCGTGAAGAATACAAAGTATTCTGGGATTAAACTCCGCCTAGCAATAAATGCTAGAATTGGTGGGAAATGCGGATTATATCGGAGGTTAAATGAATAAAAAGCCAACAGTAGATGAGATAAAAGAGCAATACGAAAAGGATAAGAAAGTTTATGGAATCGTACAAGGGAAGTGGGCAGAGGATGAGAAGTATTATAATCTTGACTTTCTTGGTAAGCTAAATATCCCTACAGAGTTTGCTGCTGATAAGGTTGTTTTACCGACAGCCAGGGATGTGGTTGATACTGCTGTCAATCACACAGATATAAACAATGCCAGGGTCTACGCTAACAAGAAAT
>SDBT01005451.1_pt1 | contig 21340 bp, 18 predicted proteins | sample 2277101 | NCBI WGS metagenome assembly SDBT01 (sample SAMN10404973, study PRJNA504765) | marine sediment metagenome | isolation source: marine sediment core GS10_PC15, 103 cmbsf | place: Arctic Ocean: Southern Knipovich Ridge | collected 2010
TATGTTCGGCGAGATGGTCGATCTGATGATTCCCGGCTACGTTCACTGGAGCGCCGCCAGCGGCGACACGGCCGACCTCGACGGCGACACCAACGACGTGTGTAACAGTTTCGGCGAGCATGCAGGCACGCTAACCAGGCCAAGTTACTCGACCTACGGCAAGGGCAGCGTCGCCGCAGAGGCCATCTATGCATTTGATGACAACACGGTCGAGTGGGAATTCACCGTGCCCGGCCCCGGCCGATACGTCATGGCCATGCGGCTGTGGAGCGAGTTGCAGGTAAAGGCGACCGCCATCGTGTCATACCGCCGCGGCGAACAATGGGTCCACATGCCCTCGCCGAGTGTGATCAACCACACGGGAGGCATGAGCAGGCTGGCCTGCTATCTCATCGACATCCCCGCCGGACAGACGAAAGTCCCCGTGCGTATCGGCGCCAAAGCCGGCCGGGTTGTGGTCCGCCGCGTAATGCTGGGGCGCGTACTGGCGAGCGACCCGTTCGTGGCCGACCCCAAGCCCACGCACCCGTCGATGCACTTCCACGCAGAGGACATCCCCACACTTCGCGAAAAGATCGCATCCGGCCCGCCCAAGTTCGCCTACGAGTACATGAAAAATCGCTACCCCGAGTACCTTCGCGAATTCCAGAACACCGAGAAGAAAATGTGGACCCCGGTGCGATCCAATCATCACGTCGGGCGGGCGCTGGCCCAGACCGGCTTCCTCTACGTGTTGACCGGCGAGGGGCGATACCGAGACACCGCGCTGCAGATGATCGAGAAAATAATGAGCTGGACAGTCAGCGTCGATCCGATCGACGATCAACTGGCTAAAAATGATAAACGCTACAACGTCCTGACGCGCGGGCGGAATCTCTCGATGATCGCTCTGGTGTACGACTGGCTGTACGACGATATCCCAGCCGAACAGCGCGACCGCATCCGCCGATACATGGCGACCGAAGCGACTCGACTACATCTTTACGTGGAGACCGGCCGGCGATCACTAGGCAGCCATAACTGGGACCCGTGGATCGCAGCCGGCCCGGCCATGGTGGGCATCGCCCTGCGCGACGAACACAAATGGACCGGCCAGTGGATCGACACCATGTCGGATATCTTCCACGTCAACCTCGCGAAATCGGGCGAAGACTTCGGCTACTTCGTCAACGGGTTCACCAAGGCGATCGATTACGGCATGTGCCTCAAGACCGCCACCGGCGAAGACCTGTTCGCTCCGAACGCCAATCGCCTGGCTACGCTGCTGGAATACCGCATGATGCTGCGAACCCCCCGGGGTGGCTACCCAGCATTCGGCGACGCAAGCAGCGGCAACAACCCGATGGTCGCACTGCCGCTGGCAACGTATCAGCGCGATACGCTCGCCCAATGGTACCTGCAAAACCTCAGCGGCAAAAACCTAAAGCAGGTCTCCGGCTGGGGATGGCACCACATGATGCCGGTCGCCATGGTGACGGCCTACGACCCGTCCCTGCCTGCGACCGAGCCTGCACTGCCTCGACTGCCGCTGGCAAGATCGTTCGCCAACGATCCGATGGCCGCTCGGGGCCTGTCGGCCGTGACGATCCTGCGGACCGGCTACCAGAACAAGACCGACTTCCACATGGCGATACGAAGCGGGCCTTTCTTCGGCTGGCACAGCCATCCGGACCAGGGCAGTTTCATCCTGTCGGCCTACGACGATACGTTCACGGTCGATGTGGCCATGGGCGGTACGTATGGCACGAAGCCGAACGATTTTTCCAAGACGCCCGCCTCGCACACGCAGGTGCTGATCGACGGCGAGGGCCAGATCACCCACAGCCCGCCGGTCTATTACGACAAGCGGGCGGGCTTCACCGGGCCGCTGCTGCACACGCCGATGGTCGATTACGTGCTGGCCGAGTTCGCCACCGCCTATCGCAAGAACCCCAAGCTTGGCGTGATGAAACGTGCTGACAGGCATTTCGTGCTGGTCCGCAAGCCCGACAGCCGCGCGTACCTAGTCATGATCGACGATCTGGTGAAGGACGATCAGCCGCACCAGTACGAGTGGCTGTTGCAGACGAACCACAAGAAAACGATCGACCTGGCCGCGCCCGTGCCGCCAGTGTACCACAATATTATCCGCGGCAAGGCCGAGATGGACGTGTTTAGCATCGAGCCGCAATCGCTCGCGTTCGAAACCTCCGAGCACTTCGACCGCTGGCGAACGCTGCATGCCAAGGCGGCCGAGAAATCCGTGCGTGGGCTGTTCATGACGGTACTGAACCCGCGACCGGCCGGGGCCGCCTCGCCGAAGGTCAGCCGACTGACGGGCGACAATTGCATCGGCGCCAACGTCAACGGTGAGGAGACGATCCTCTTCCGTACCGGGGGCGAGCGGATGCAGGCCGGCGGAATCAGCTCCGATGCGAAGATCGTCGTCGTCGGACGAGAGGATGGAAAGATCACCTGGCTGCTGTGCGTGGACGGCACGGAAGTGACGGTCGACGGCGAGGTGCTGCTGAAGACCGACAAGCCGACGACAACCGCCATCGAGGTAAAGGACGAATAATCCCCGCGTAAAATTCGATGTACTAGCCGCGAGCGTGAGCAAGCGGTTTTTGTAAGGAGTGTCTCAGTCGGCGCTCCCTTTTTAGCTAGCCGCGAGCGTGAGCAAGCGGTGTTTTAAGAAACAACAGAACCGCTCGCTTGGGCGCTCGCGGCTAGCTAACAACTACGGATGACGGGTGGCACGGCTTGCTCGCGGAATGCTTTTTTAACAAAACCGATCGCTTGCGTTGGAATCAAATAGAAAGATGGCGGGACTCATGGCCCCGCCACCCTATTCACCTTCATTGCATTATGCTGCTTACCCGCCGTAGACGCCTTTTTCGCGGACGATGTCGAGGGCACGCAGATAATTGTCGGTCTTCGCACCGAACTGCACGCTGTTGGTCGAGCCGAATATGAACCCGCCGCCGGGCATTAGGTTCTTCAACGCTGTTGTCACTTCCTGCTCAACTTGTTCCGATGTTCCATTGATCAGCGTCTCGCACTGTACGCCAGCCCAGAGTGTCAACTTGTCGCCGTACCTGGCCTTCACCTCAGCCCAATCCATGCCAGCGCTGGCCTGGATGGACTGATAGCCCTCCATGCCCGTATCGACCAGGTCGTCCAGAATGTCCCAGACGTGTCCGCAGCAGTGGAAGAACGGGATCATGCCCAGTTCCTTCGCCTTGTCGGCCACGCCGCGAGTCACCGGCAGGAAGATATCGCGGATCGTCGGCGGGCTCATCAGCAAACTGGTCGTCGTGCCCCAATCCTTGCTCTGCATCGCGATCAGCACGCCCTTTTTGGCGCAGTATTCCATGAGCATATTGTTGTGCTCGATGGTCGCCGGTTGAAGTTTCTTCATCTGGTCAGGCGCGATAGCCGTCAGCATAAGCTGATGCGTTTCGTCGCCTCCGAAAGGGCTGACCAGCGGGTAGTAGGTGTTAAATTCGCGAAAGACGACCGCTCGCGTGTCGGCGTAGCGCTCGGTAATAAAGTCGACCAGTTCGAAGCGTGTCTCGTCGATCTGGGTCCACTCGGCCCGCAGCTTTTCGACCTCTTCGTCTGAGATTTCTTCTCGCGCCGGCTCGATCGAACCAATCTGCTGGATCGAATCGTTCGACGCGGCGTACTTGAAGATGCGGCCCTTCGAGTCTTCCCAGACGCCATCTTCGATTTGCTTGGGCGGGTCTTCACAAAAATGGCTCTTGGGGGGCACGAGCCCGACGGGGACCACGTCGTAGTCGAGTTTTTCGATCAGTTCAGCGTAGTCTGCCTTCATACTTTCGACGGCTTCATCGCGACGATTATCCCACAACGCCAGCGTCGTGTCTTTGCGGTTGCGCCAGTAGCTGTGCCTGCCCAGAATCGCCGTAACATGATCGTGATCGACTCCCCACTCGCCTACTGGCACGCGGTCCGGCTCTTCGTGGGCGATAGTCTTGAGGACTCGCTCCTTGTTGGTCATACTCATATTCCTCTCTATCGCCTCGGAAGGCGAAAACATCCCGCTGGCGGGTGAACTCAGCATAAAAGCCAAGCGTAGCAAGATACACATTTGGCGGCATCTTGCAAGCAGAAGCTATCCCAAAAACCGCTTCGCAGGCGAAATCGCAGATCATTCTTTGAGCTTGCGGGCGATTTCCATGCCCAACTTGTAGCATCGGGTCAGGTCGTCGAGTTCGGGTGCGTAGGTAACCCGAATGGGCTCGTTGACCAGTTCGACCTTCATTTCTTCGAGGACGTCCTGGAGTTGTTTGGTCGCCTCGCCGCTCCAGCCAAACGAGCCGAACGTCGCGCCGATCAGTCCCTTTGGGCGAAGGCCCTTGAGGTAGCCCATCACGTCGGTCATCGTGGGAAACATCTGGTTGTTGATGGTGGGCGCGCCGACGACAAGCGCCCCGGCGTCGAGAATCTCGGTAGCCACATCGCTTCGGTGGCAGCTGGACATCGACATCAGTTTAGCGCGGGCGCCTCCTGCGGTGAGGCCTTCACCAACCGCCCTGGCCATCCGGTCGGTGCTGCCCCACATCGTGTCGTAGACCACCAAGGCCTTGTCGTTGCGTTTCTGGCGAGCGAATTTCGCGTAGGCCTCGACGATCCGTAACGGATCGGTCCGCCAGATCGGCCCGTGGTCGGGCGCGATGATGCGCAGCTCGATCCCCAACTCAGTGATCCTATCGAGCGTCTTGATCACGGACGACGAAAGCGGCAGGAGGATATTGGCGTAATACTTGGCCGCCTCCTCGTCAAGAATCGCCTCGGGCAGTTCGTCGGCGAATCGTTCGTAGCCGGCCAGGTGCATGCCGAACGCATCTTGCGAGAACAGCAGTTGCTCCTCGTTGAGGTAGCTGACCATGCTGTCGGGCCAGTGGCACATGCTGGTCTCGACGAAGGTCAGGCTGCGATCGCCCAGCGAAAGCACTTCTCCGTCGGCGACCTCGGTGAGGTTGTCGAGGTGGAAGTACGACTTGAGCGCCTTGACGCCCATTTTGGACGCGAAGACCTTCTCCGGCTTGGTTGCTTCGATGACCTTTGGCAGTCCGCCGGAATGGTCCGGCTCGGCGTGGTTGGAGATGATGTAATCGACATCCTCAAGATCGATTACCGATGCGACCCGCGCGAGCATCTCGTCTGTAAAGGAGCTTTTAACCGTGTCGATCAGCGTGGTCTTTTCCGCGCGGATCAGGTACGCGTTGTAGGTCGTACCTCGGCTGGTAAGATACCCGTGAAAGTCACGAACCGCCCAATCGATCGCACCGACCCAATGGACAGTATCAGTTACCGCGGATGCTTTGAAAACGTCCTTCATGTGTTTCACTCCCTGCTATAGGCCATGAGCGACCGCTCGCCGCTCATTGGCAAACCGTTAGTATTGTCCTTACTTGCCTTCAGCGGCCGGCGGAACGAAAACGCGGGCGCCCAACTCCTGATCGAGCAGAAACACCCCGCCAGGCGCGTCGGCGACCAGCTTGAGTTTCTGTACGACTTCGTCGGCGCTGGCTTCCTCTTCCACCTGTTCGGTGACGAACCACTGAAGGAAAATCTCACTGGCATGATCGCTATTCGCTCGCGCCTCGTCCATGAGTTTGTCGATGCATCCGGTGATGTGCTGCTCGTGAGTCAATGCAGCCTCGAACGCCGCCAGTGGGTTTTCCCACTCGGCCTGCGGTGCTGCGATGGCCTGGAGCTCGGCCGAGCCGCCTCGCCCGTTGATGAAATCGAACAACTTCATCGCGTGAATGATTTCTTCCTGTGTCTGAATGCGCATCCAGCTCGACATGCCTGGCAGGTTGATCGATTGAAACCAGGCCGACATCTGGAGGTAGAGATACGCGGAAAAGAATTCTTCATTCATCTGCTTGTTCAGTGTGTCCTGCATCTTTGGCTTCAACATTTTTAAACTCCTGTACTCGCCGCTATCCGTTCATCCTGAGCCAGACAAGGCCGACTCGCAAGGGCGAGACTCTTTTTATTCTAAATCAAGTTCACGCCTATCACCTCTCGGCGATCAAGCCTTCCACAGCCCGTGGAGCGTACAGTATTCTCGCACGATTTCCACATCGCAGCAGGCCAGATCGAATACCGCTTCGGGGGCCTGGCCGGGGCTTAAAAATTGCCGATACGCCTTGCCGCCAGAGATCACTTCGATCCACTGGATGTAATGTTTTTCTTCCATCGGGTGGGCGACACTGCCGACTTTAATCTTCACGCCATCCCCGTCGGGTTCGCAGACCGGAGCGTGTTTTTCCTTGCCGGCGTCTTCGGTCTTGGCGACCTGCAAGCTCATCGGCGCTCCGCAGCAGAACATATTTCCCGCCCCGCTGTCCAGCACCTCGGCAATGATCCCGCACACGTTGCACTTGTACACCTGAAGTTTATCCGCAGCCATGCCATCAACTCCTTATCTATTATTTTCGTATCAATTCCCCGCCCGGGCGAATTGTATCACCAGGCGGAACACGTACAGCATTCTATTGCTTGGCAAGTTTTTTCACAGCGGCGAGAGCCGCATCATAATCCGGCTCGCTGGAAATTTCTTCCACCAGTTCCACGTATCGAAGCGTGCCTTCGCGGTCCACGATCCAGATCGACCGCGCCAGCAGCCCGAGTTCCTTGACCCACACGCCGTATGAATCGGCGAACGATCGATCGCGCGAATCCGAGAGAGTCTGGAGGTTTTTGATCCCTGCGGCGGCGCACCATCGCTTTTGTGCGAACGGCAGGTCCATGCTGATCACCAACACCCGCACGTCATCGCCCAGGCTGGCAGCCTGCTCGTTGAAGCGGCGAGCCTCGATGTCGCACACCGGAGTATCGAGCGATGGCACGGCCGCGATTAGCACGACCTTGCCGCGCAGGCTCGACAGTTTCAAATCCTGCAAATCCGTCGTCACCGCAGTGAAATCCGGAGCGGGCTCGCCGACGGTGGGGGCCGGCCCGACCAGAGTCAGCGGATCTCCCTTGAACATCACCATACCTGTCTTTTCCATAATGCGTCCTTCCTTTGCTTTGCCTGGGCGCGATGCCCTGGCCAGTAGCGCTTCGTAGTCTTCGGTTCCGGCTTTCCCTACAAGCCGGCCTACCTCTCGCCCGTCGGCGAAGAGAATCGTCGTGATCGTCTTTCCTACTGCGTATTGGGCCGCCAGTTCGGGCAGCTTGCCCGTATCGACCTGGGCGAACCAAACCTCGCCGCGGTACTCGCGGGCGATACGGTCGAACGCGGTGCGGCGTTTCTTGCACCCGCAGTTCTTGGCGTCTCGAAATCGAACCAGCGTCGGCCCATTGCCATGCACCGCCTGGTTGCGAAACTCTTGAGCGCTGCGAAAACTCAATATGTCGCGGAACGTATTAGTCTCTGCGCAGCCGGCCGCCATTGTCATTGCAACCCAACCGGCAGCGGCGACAAGTGCGATATTCAATATCCCGTGTTTCATTCAGTTTGCTTCCCTTCCGGCCTCATATATTCGTTTACTTATTCGGTTTTTACCGGCGCGACGGCGTCCAACACACTCTGGTAGGACGAAAACGACATGTCGCCGATCCACGTCCCTGCGATTTCACCCTTAACAAACAGAATGACCGTTGGGGCCGCTTCGATGCCGTACGCGGCCGACACTTCTCGCACCTCATTTGAGTTGAGTTTGTAGAACTCCACTCGCCCGGCGAATTCATCGGCCAGCTCATCCAGGACCGGCTCCAGTCTTTTGCATGGGGGGCAATTGTTGATGAAAAAGTCCACCAGCACCGGCTTGGCCGATTCGAGCACTTTGCGATCAAATTCCTCACTCGATTTAATCGAACCGCCTGACAAGCCAAAGGCGCCTCCGTGGATAGTGACCACCAACAGGCCGGCCATCGCCCCAACGAGCATCAACGCGCCCATGTTCATTTTTTTGAAGAACAGGCCTATCAAGGCGCCGATCACGGCGCCCCCGGCTGCTCCAATGATTATCAACATAGCCATTTCAATCGCTCCTCGCCTGCTCGTCGACTGGCGATAATTCGGCGTTGTAGCCCAGATCGCTGACTGCTTGACAAAGCTGGTCGGGGTCGGCCGACTCGCCGACGATACTCGCCCGCCCAGCGTCCAGATCCACCTCCGCCTCGGCCACGCCATGGCAGGACAGCAGCGCCCGGCGAACCGCAGCCACGCAGTGCGAGCAGGTCATACCTGTTATTTTAAGTTCCACGTTTACCTCTGGCCGTTCGCCAGCTTTTACAAGTTTATGCCCAAACGGACGGATGATCGCAACGAGCAATACTCCCAGGAGCGCAACCGCCGACGCGTGCTTGACGGCCGGGGGCAGCATCCAGCCTGGCAGTTTCGAGCCGAGCACTTGCTGGCCGGTGAGGAATTGATCCAGCAGCAGCCCGCCCGCCACGGCTGCGACGACCATTACTGCCAGGTAAATTCCGGTAGCCCGTTTGCCCATGATCTTCCAGATCGTGGCGATGGTGGCCGCGTTGGTCGCCGGGCCGGTCATCAGGAAGGCGAACACCGCACCGGGCGAAACACCGGCCAGAATCAACGCGTAGGCCAGCGGGATCGAAGCGGTCGCGCAGACGTAGATCGGGATGCCCACCGCCATCAGGATCACGATCTGCAGCAAACCAGGCTCGACCAGGTCGGAAACGGAAAAGATGTTATTTCGAACCATGGTGGAAATCATCGCCGCTAAAATAAGTCCCACCAGCAGCGCCCGACCGATATCGCGGGGCAACGTGCCGAAACCGTATGCGAGAATTCGACGCAGCTTGCCGCGCTTCGATACGCAGCAAGTATCCTGGCAAGGCTCGTCGTTGTGCTCGTTGCCGGCAGAGTCACCTTTATCGTCGTGGCGCTCGGTCGCAGAGACCAACGCCCCGCCTATCACTCCGCTAACCAGCGCCGCCAACGCTCGGAAGATCGCAAAGGCCCAGCCCAGCAGGCTGAAGGTCACCAGGATGCTATCGACGCCCGTCTGGGGCGTGGAGATCAGGAACGCAATAGTAGGCCCGCGCCCCGCACCGTGCCTTCGCAACGATGCCGCCACCGGGATCACGCCGCAACTGCACAGCGGCAGCGGCACGCCGAACGCAGCCGCCTTGATGACCGGCCACAGCCCGCGCCCGCCGAGGTGACGCTCGATGAGCTTCGGCGAGATCAGCACCGAGAGCAGCCCGGCGACGAAAAAGCCGAACAGCAGGTACGGGGCCATCTCGCTCAAGACGCCCCAGAACTCGCCGATAATTTCCATAAGCCACGAAGGCATGTTAGATTTCCTTAACTATCATTCAATGCAACTCGCCCTGAGAATTTTGCAAAAACAGCTCCTCTGGATTCGTATCGGAACGAATCCCCAGTCGTGTCAAGGCGAAATCGTATCGGACCGGATCGTCGGGGCATATCGCGCGAAAAGCTGCCGTTGCCTCGAGCGCCGTAGCGAGGGTGGCGGACTTGCGCTTGGTCACGCCCATCGCCGTGCAAAGCCGGTGCATGTGCGTGTCGAGAGGCACGATAAGCCCGGCCGGGGATACCGCATCCCACCCGCCGGGGTCCACCCTGTCCCGTCGAACCATCCAACGCAAATACAGGTGCAGGCGTTTGCAGGCGCTGCCGCGAGCCGGGTCGGGCAGCAGGTGCCCGCATCGGCCCTTGGCGCCGACGTTGATCTCGCCGACGAAGTGTTGCAGCGCCGGCAGGACCGTCGTCTCGCGCTTATCCGCGCCGGTAGCAAAGCATTGTCCCAGCGAGCCGTGCCTGTGGATCACTCCGCGAATGCCGACCAGCAGCGGCACGAGCTCCCGCGACGTCTGAAAGCGATGGCGAAACTCGGCGAACGTTCGTTCGAGCTGGGCGGGTTTTGCGTCGCTAACGGCGCGGGCCAGGCTCGGGCCGAGGCGGTCCAGAACGCCCGATGCGCTTCGGAGAATCTGCTTCACTCGACCGTAGGCCAGCAGCGCCGCGACCAGCCCGGCTACCTCCCGATCGCACGGGTCTTCGTAGCCGTACAGCAACTCGAGTGGATCGGGATGAACGTAGCGGCGCCGCGTGTACTTTCCGTACAATCTTTCCAGCCGCTCTGCATACTTTTCTAACGGCATGAACCTCGCCTGTTTCTTTCCAATACTCAACACAACATCTCTCACCCGGCTACATAACCTGCGAAACGTTTTTTCGGCGCGTTGCAGATCGTGCACTTGTCGGGGCACTTGCCCTCAACAGTATGGCCGCAAACTTCGCAGATGTACACATCGCCGAGTTTAGTGTCTTTGCCGGTATCGACGGCTTTCTTGGCCTTCTGGTACATCTTGGCGTGGATTTTCTCGGCCGCGATCGCATAGCCAATACTCCGCTGGGCCTGTTTCTCGCCCTGGAGCTTGGCCACTTCCAGATAGGCCGGGTACATCTGGTTGATCTCGAACAGCTCGCCGTCGATCGCGCCTTGGAGGTTATCGCTCGTGGCGCCCAGGCCGAACCCGCCACCGGCAAAGACCGCAAACGCCCCGGCGACGTTGCGCATGGCCCGGAAATGCCCCGTCGCGTGGGCCTGCTCGGCCCGCGAAATCGCCCGGAACAGCCGACCCACGTTGGGAAACTTGTCCTGCTCGGCCTTTTCCGCCCAGGCCAGATACCGCATGTGTGCCATGGATTCGCCGCCGTAAGCACTGCGAAGATTCGTCACCGTCATGTCTTGCATACTCTTGCTCCTATGTTAGGTCTTCATTCAACATTCTACCGCCACTAATCCAACAGGCCCGCTCTAGCGGCGCCGGGTGGCGGGATCGTTCCTGGCCGCACAGGCTGGGCATACGCCGATGAACTCCAGCCGATGGCCGACAATTTTAAACTCGCTGGCCTTCTGGCCGGCAGCTTCGAGCTGCTTGGCCGAGCGAATCGGCACGTCGCCCAGCAGTCCGCAATACTTGCATCGAACGTGATAGTGCTGGCCTGGATGGCCGTCGTAGCGACGCGCGCCTCCGCACGTGTCGATCTCGCCGATCAGGCCGCACTGGCTCATCAACTCCAGATTCCGGTAGACCGTCGCCATGGAGATGTGCGGCAGACGCCTGCGAACTCGCGCGTATACCTCGTCCACCGTCGGGTGCGAGTCGCGCCGGTGCAGTTCGTCGAGAACCACCCTTCGCTGTCGGGTCATTCGCAACTGCTGGCCAGGATTTGGGACTACTGTTTTCATAATGACAATCGTTATCGTTATTGAATACTAGGCAGCGCGGCCGGCTGATATCAAACCCGGCTGGAAATAATTTCGAAATACGCCGAAGATGCAGCCGGCAAGATGGAAATCTGTTTTGAGCCTCAGGGCTGCGTTATGGGGGATAGACCGTGGGACGAATCAGCCGGAATACTGAACCTTCTGGGCTCCTTGATCGCCTATATCGTTGACGAATGGGCCATTTCGTGCCAGAATGGCATTCACGACCGGTCTTCCAGCCGGTTGAGGTAATAGCGAGGGTTTGACATGGCCGAGAGGCTGTACAATACGCATCAGGTCGCCGATCTTCTCGGCGTGAGCCCCACCGCCGTGGTCGAATGGATGCAAAAGGGCTGGCTGCCCTTTCAGCGTCTGTCCGCAGGCGGGGTGCGAGTGTCGGAAAAAGGCCTGGTCACTTTCCTGAAAAACCAGGGGATCGACATCGAGTCGGTCATGGCCAAGGCCGTCGTGCGCCAAGAGCATTACAAGCAGGTCGGCCGGGAAACACCCGACGAACACGCAGGCATCTCGCACGACGAGCGAAAGCTGCTGGAAGCACCAACGCCGCCGAGCCCGACCGAGGAAGAACCAGCCGCGCAGGAATCCGTGGAGATCGCCGAAGAAGACTCAGCAGAACTCACCGCGGCGCCAGCGGAACAGCCGGCAGTTGATACGCCCGCCTTCGACCCGCCTGCCGAACCCGAGCCAGCCGTCGAAGCCGAGCCGGAACCGACCGTCGAAGAACCCGAGCCGGAACCGACCGTCGAAGAACCCGCTTTCGAACCACCTGTCGCAGCCGAAGTCGAGGCTGATTTCGCGCCGATCGAGGCGACCTCGCCCGAGCAGGTCGCCCAGGTCGCCCAGGCAGTGCTCAAAGACGCAGTCGCCAGGCGTGCCAGCCACATCCATCTGAATCTTCAGGGCCAGGCATTCTCGCTTCGCCTGCGGATCGACGGAATTTTGCACGATAAGCCGCGGTTCTCTTCCCACCTGTCGCTGCCGGCTGCGGAAAAACTCATCGAGGAACTCACCTCGCGGGCCGGCATCGATGCGGCGAGCCCAAGCGGGCGAATCGTCGAGCAGATTAACGACACGCAGATTGCCTTCGACGTCAGCCGAGTGCCGCTGATCGCTGGCGAAAAAATTCTCCTGACGATCCGCGATCCTCGCATTGCGTGGAGCCTTTCGACGCTCAACCTACTCGCCGACGAACAGAAAACCGTGGACGCCCTGCTGGCTGCGCCCTGCGGGTTGATGGTGGTTGCGGGCATGCCGAAGGCCGGCATCGAACAGGCTCTTTGGAGCATGGTCGGCCAGATCGACCGATCGCACCGCAGCGTGGTCTGGATCGGCGGACAGCCGGACGACCGGCTCGGAGAGGTCGCATCGAGCAAACCCGTCGCAGGCGAAAATGCCTCAGCCGTCGTGGAACAACTAGCAGCAGCCGATTCCGACGTGATCGTGATCGAACGACTGGACTCGACGGCGACGATTCGCGCCGCGCTTAACGCAGCCGACGCAGGCTGCCTGGTTCTGGCGGGCATCCGGGCCGACAACGCCCCGACGGCACTGGCCAGAATCCTTGCGAGCGAGCCGGACCCCTGGCCGCTGGCGGAAACCTTCCTGGCGGCGATCGCGGTGCGGACGCTGCGAAAGCTCTGCGACGAATGCAAGACGCAGGTCGAACCCGCCGAGGATCTGCTGCGAAAGCTGGAGCTAAAACCAGAGGATCTGGCGTCGGAAACCTTCCAGCCTGGCCATTGCGACGCCTGCGGGCGGACCGGCTATCGTGGAATTACGGCTGCGATTTCGGTGCTGGCCAATACGCCCGCGGTGGCCGACCTGCTTCGTCGCGAGGCGCCGGCCGACGCTCTGATCGAGGCAGCCCTGCACTCGGGCGGGCAGACGCTTCGCCAGGCCGCCCTGGAAAAAGTCAAGTCCGGCCAGACCACGCTGACTGAACTGCTGCGGGCACGCTGCTGATCGTATTTTCAATTAGTGCATCTTAAGTTTGATCTGTCTCATTCCGGCTGGTTGCGGCTTCGGCGAGCTGCGCCGGCCTGCATCGACATCGATCATTATTTCGTGTCACTAAGGTGTTTACCTGATTGACAGACTTGTGGCGTCTGATACGATATATCCGTCTTAGCCTGCCTTGGGAGCGGCAGAGCGATCGGCCTGAAGCCCTGAGGATGATAAGGGTCGGCCGATGCAATCTGAAGAAGGATCGGGGCGTCCTTGCCCATTCCATCCCGCACAGGCCGCACGGCCAAGTTCCTGAAAGATCGATTCTTATGGTGTGCCTGCATCGTCAACGGAAACGTGCAGGATAGGGAATGGGTAGTACAAGGAGAATACCGATGATCAGTGAACCCAAAAGGCTGGCGGCTGTTGTTCTCGTATTGGTGTGCGTTGCGACCCTCTCAGCCCGCGCCGAGATAATAACGACCGGCGATGTCCAGCCCAACGATCCGAACACCTGGGATGCAAACACAACTGCCTATGTCGGAAATACTGGCAGCGGTACGCTGAATATCACCAACGGCGATGGCGTTAACACACTTTTGAACAATATCGGCTATGAAACCGGCTCGACGGGCATAGCTACCGTGGATGGGAACGGCTCGTTGTGGGTGAGCAGTGAGCGGCTCCACGTCGGCTTTCGGGGCAACGGCACGCTGGATATCACCAATGGCGGTGCGGTCAGCAGCATTGTGAGTATACTCGGGCGTTGGTCTGGTTCGACGGGTGTGGCTTCGGTGGATGGGGTCGGCTCGACATGGACGAGCAGTACCTTTCTTTCCGTCGGCAAGCGTAGCAGCGGCACACTGAACATCACCAACGGCGGCGCGGTCAGCAATAGGGATGGCCACATCGGCTTCAGCGTCAGCGATTCAATTGGTTTAGTAACGGTGGATGGGGCTGGCTCGACGTGGACCAGCAGCGAATATCTCTTCGTTGGCTGGCATGGCAAAGCCACGCTGAATATCACCAACGGAGGCGCGGTAAGCAGTCGCAATGGAATCATCAATTCATTCAACTCGACTGCAAAGGTGACGGTGGACGGGGCCGGATCGACATGGACGAACAGCAAAGATATCTTCGTTGGCAAGCAGGGCAGCGGCACGTTGAATATCACCAATGGCGGCGAGGTCAGCAATCACTGGGGCTACATAGGCAAGTCTCCTGGCTCGTCGGGTGTGGTCACGGTGGATGGTGCCGGCTCGACGTGGAACAATGAGGACATTTATATCAGTGATGGAGGCAGCGGCACACTGAATATCACTAACGGCGGAGAGGTCCACACAAAGCATGGCGACCTAGGAAGAAAAGCAGGCTTTGCTGGCGTGGCCACGGTGAAGGGGACCGGTTCGATATGGACGAACAGTATCGGCCTCTGTGTTGGACTTTGGAGCTCTGGGACGTTGAATATTACTGATGGCGGCGTGGTAAGTAGCTTCAGGGGATGGATTGGATACGGAGCAGATTCAACTGGCGTGGTCACGGTGGATGGGGACGGTTCGACTTGGACGAACAATGACAGTCTCCACATAGGGAGTAATCCTTACCTCAAAAATGCTGGCAAAGGCACGCTGAAAATCACCAATGAAGGGTTTGTGAGTGTGGGAGTAACGTTGATTATCGACAAATATGGCGATGTAGATAGCTTTATCAATATGACGACTGGCGGGATGCTGGCGCTGAGAGATCATGCTGGTTTGGGCGCGAACTCACTGCTCGACTTCTTGGAGTTAGTCGGCGGCACGGATGCGATCCGCTACTGGGATGATTCCAACTCGGATTGGGCGGACATCACCGGCGCGACACTCGGCGAGGATTACACGCTGGAGCATATCTCCGAAGGCGACCTGGCCGGGTTTACCGTGCTGACCGTTGGCGTCGTTCCCAGGCCGGACCCGCTGGCGATCGAGATTGACATCAGGCCGGGAAGCGATACCAACCCGGTCAATCTGAAGTCCAAGGGCATGCTGCCGGTCACAATTTTCGGCAACGATGATATCGACGTCTCGCAAATTGACCTGGCCACGTTGGCTCTTGGCGGGGCAGCACCAAAGGCGAAGGGCAAAAGCGGAAAGGTCGGCTCGTTCGCCGATGTTGATGGCGACTCTGTCCTCGATCTTACCCTGCGTTTCCGCATTAAGGATATGGCCATTGCTCCTGATGCCGAGGAGTTGATCCTGACTGGAATGCTTACGGATGGCGCGGAATTTGAGGGCCGTGATTCAATACGCATTGTTCGTCATCGAAGACACCGGCGGCGATGAACCGCGATACAATACGGTTAGACAGCGAGCTTCACGATTATTTTGTGAAGGTCGCCGACGCCGCCCATCGGCGCGTGAGCGTCGGAGGGGAAGAAAATCGCAAACGAGCCCGGCGGGACCGATGCCCAGCCGGCCGGCGTTTCGGTGAAAAATTCCAGATCGTTCGACTCGTCGAAGCCCTGCCCGTCGCCGGTGCACTCGGCCAGCGGCCGCCAGCCCATCTCGTCAATGCCAGCCACGCAGAACTGGATGTCGATGTACTTGCGATGCGCCTCGAGCGTCACGCCTTCACGCCCGCGGCCGGGCTCTCGCAAGACGACCGCGAAGACATTGTCGCCGTCGATTTCGTGTCGCCCGTCCGGCAGCTCGGCCAGGTCGGTGCGGCCGAGGAACTCGAACGCCTTGGCGAAATGCGGATTCAGCGATTCGTAACGATTGGCGTCGGCTAACGTATCAAAGATCATTAAATGCATCCTCCGAGCGGTCAAAGGTTGCGACATGGAGGCCGCTCATTCCAAGCTTCTAGCGTATCAGGTTGCCCCCCTGCCGAACAAGGCCTTTACGCCCCTGCTCCACGATCAGGCATCTGGTCGCGTCGGCTGAGCCGCACAGATCACTTCAGCATCACTTGGATGATATGCTCGGCACCGGCGTATCTTTCGACCATCTCTGACGAGAGTTGTCTTGGCCAAATCGTTTCGGGCGGATAGCATGGAAGCATGCGGCCGGAGCGGTCGCCGACTTCGAGGCGAACGATGGAAAGTTATCTGACAGCGGAGATTTCTCCCTCGGCCGTTCAGGCCAACATAAACCTGATGCGCGCTAGCCTCGCACCGGGCGTGAAGATGTGCCCTGCCGTCAAGGCCGACTGCTATGGGCTGGGCGTCGGGCAACTGGCCCGCGCCATCGAAGAAGTGTCCGACTGGCTTGCGGTGGCCACGCCCAACGAGGCGATCAACCTTCGCCAGCTCGGGTGCACCAAGCCGGTGCTTACATTGTTCGCGCCGCTGGCCGGCAGCGAAAGCATCCCAACGCACGACCTGCTCTGCGAGCAAATTTCGCTGGGCATTACTCTGACGCTGACATCGCACGACGCACTGCGAGCGACGGCTGAGTGCGCCAGCAAGGTCGGCGGCGAGGCACAGGTTCACGTGATGATCGACACGGGCATGCACCGCAGCGGCGTGGCGATGGCCGACGCGCCTGCACTGATCGACGAAATTCGCAAGAGCGGCGGCGTGAAGTTGACCGGCCTGTATACGCACTTCGCCACCAGCGATGAAGCCGACAAGGCTTACTCGCGACTCCAGTTCGAGCGGTTCGGCCAGATCGTGAAAGCAGTCGGCGGCGGCGAAGGGCTTATTCTGCACGCCGCCAATTCGGGCGCGACGATCGACCTGCCAGAAATGCAACTGGACATGGTCCGCCCGGGAATCGCAGTCTACGGGTATCAGCCGTCGGACGAGATGCACAACCGCCCCGCACTTCGCCCGGCGTTGCGGCTGTGGGGCAGGCTGATGCAGGTCCGCGAGATTTCCACCGGCGAGCGATGCGGCTATGGTCAGACGCACGAGTTCGCCGAGGCAGGCAGGATTGGCCTCGTGCCAATCGGCTACGCAGACGGCTACAAACGCACGCTTTCGAATAATGCGACGATGCGTATCCGCGGGCGCGACGTGCCGGTACGCGGGCGAGTGTCGATGGACCAGACGATCATCGACCTGACCGATCTGCCCGACGCCGAAGTCGGCGACGAGGTGGAGATCCTCTCGAACGACCCGGCCGCCCCACACAGCGTGGAGAACATCGCGCGACTGGCGGGCACGATTCCAAACGAGATCATCACCGGCTTGGGCAAACGCGCGCGAAAAGTCCTCGTCGATTAGAGTTCGTTTCCAATTCTGGATGGCGGGTGGCACGGTTTGATCGCAAGCCGTGTTGCTGAAGGTAGGCCGGGTCTTGACCCGGCGAATCCGTTCTCGCCCTTAACCCCGCCGGGTCAAGACCCGGCCTACAAACTAGACGAATAACAAAAAAAAAGAAGAATATGGCCACGCAAGCGTGAGCCATGGCACCCACTTCTAGAGTTATTACGTTGTTCTCTGCGGTGAATGTTTTTTTGTAAGGCTGTTATTCGTCCTCGTCATCCTCTTCGGTGGGCACCTGCATGCGTTTGCCGGCCAGCGACCAGGCATCGACGTAGGGTGTCGGCTCGCGGTGTTGGCCAAGTTGCATTCGCGAACGGAAATAACGCATGACCGTCCACAGCAGCACCACCAGCGCCAAGCCCATCAGCGAAATCGCCACCCACGCGATTCTCGCCAGCACCCGCCGCTGATCGATATTTTCGACTTCGCCGGCAAGATTGGCCGCCATGGCCGTCACGACAAACAGCCCGCCCGCCATCACTGCAAGCATTACGATCAAAATAATCTGGCTGATATTTCTACCGGCTGGCTCGGGGTCTATTTCCATGGAACCTGGCTCCTTGGGTCTTCGGTTTCGCTCTGGCGAAACTCTTCAAGCAGTTCGCGCCCACGGTCCGAAAGTTTGGCGGGCGGAGCGACCTGAAGGACGACATAGTGGTCGCCTCGGATTCCCTTGCCGGGCGGGACTACTCCCTTGCCTCGCAGGCGCAGTCGTTTTCCACTGCCCGTACCGGGCGGAATCGTCACCGTGCTCATTCCGTCGATGGTCGGCACGTCGACTTTTGCGCCAAGTGCCGCCTCTGTGAGGCTGATCGGCACGTCCACATAAATATCGTTGCCTTCGCGGCGGAAATACGGGTGCGGGCCGACGTGCACGAGGATATAAAGGTCGCCGCTGCCGGCTGGGCCGGGCTGGCCCTTGCTGCGGACGCGGACTTTCGAGCCTTCCTTCACGCCGGCTGGTATACGCACATGCAGGGTTTCTTCCTTGCTGGCCGGGCCGGGCGTTTGCATGCGAAGCGTCATGGTCATGCCATGCACCGCCTGCATGAAATCGACGTTGACGTCGTAGTTGATGTCTGCGCCACGGCGTTTGGGGGCAGCACTGCGAGCCCGTCGGGGCGAACGCCCTCCCCGCAAAGCCGAAAGGATGTCATCCAAACCCATGCCCATAAAGCCTGATCGGCCGCCCCCTGCGAAAAAATCGCCGATGTCTACGCCCCCCCTGCCGGACCAGGCTTGCGCCCCGCGCCCTGCGCCGAACTGCGATTGCGGACCCGCATGGCCGAACTGGTCGTACATCTTCCGCTTCTGGCCGTCCGAGAGAACTTCGTAGGCCTCGGTGGCCTCTTTGAACTTATCGTCGGCGTCCTTGTCTTTGCTTACGTCAGGGTGGAACTTGCGCGCAAGCTTGCGATAGGCCGCTTTGATCTGCTTTTCGCTGGCGTCTCGCCCAATGCCAAGCACTTCGTAATAGTCACGTTTCGCCATGAAACCATTTTACCCACCAGCCGGGACATGTACAGGGTGCGGAGGGCAACCCTGCGTAAAAGAAAAGCGGGGGCAGGTCGCCGAACAAGCCAACCCACCCCCGCCCCTAGTAAGGACGGTAGTCCGAGGCTATTGACCTCGGCGGCCGCGTCCTTCCCCTTTGTCATGCGGGCGAACCCGCGTCTCCCTCCATCCATCTTTATCTCGGAACACTTGCCGACTAATTTGTGCCGGCCGGCGTTTTATGCAATTTCGCTATTTTGCTATTTTGCTATTTTGCTAATTGGCAATGACGTTCGACATGCTGAAAATCGGCAGCAGCAGTGCGATCGCGATTCCGCCAACCAGCAATCCCATGACGATGATCATGAGTGGCTCGATGAGGCTAGTGACGGTCTTGATCGACACGTCCAGCTCGTCTTCACAGAATTTCGCGACGCGGTTCATCACAATTGAAAGCTGGCCGGTTTTTTCGCCGGCGGCAATCATCTGCGTAACCGTCCGTGGTATGAGCGGGCACTGAAGCAATTGCCCGGAAAGCGTGGCTCCTTCCTTTACTGCATCGGCTAGATTCAGCCAGATCTTTTCATAGTGCACATTTCCCGCGACTCGAGCGGTAATCGCCAGCCCGTCCAGCATGGTCACGCCCGTCGAAATCATGGTGGCCATGGTACGCAGCGATCGCGCCAGGTATGCCTTGCGGTACATCGGGCCAAGAATGGGCATGCGGATGCGCAACGCGTCGATCAGTCGCCGGCTGGAACTGCTCTGGAGATAAAACCACAGGCAGCACGCGGCGCCCACCAGCGCGAGAATCACCATCTGCCAGTGATTCACCAACCCGCGGCTCATAGCCATCAGCAATCGTGTCGGCAGCGGCAGCACGGCGCCCTTGCCCGCATAGATTTGCTCGAATCGCGGCAGGACGAACGCCAACAGAGCCGCCACAACCAGCACGCAAAAGCTCAGCATGCAAACCGGGTAGGTCAAGGCGCCTTTGACCTGCTTTCGCGTTTGACGCTGATGTTCCATGTAATCGCTCACCCGCTGAAGCATCTCGCCCATCGTGCCGGACGCCTCGGATGCTTTGACCAGCGAGACGAACAATTGATTGAACACGTTCGGGTAGGCCGACAAGGCCGCCGAAAATTCCACGCCGCTCTTGACCCGCAATGAGAGGTCTTTGACGATTTCGTCCATCGCCCCGCTGGAACTGGGGCCCGAGATGGCGTCGAGCGCTTCCGAAAGCGGTACGCCCGTATCGACCATCACGGCCAACTGCGTCGCAAAATAGATCACCTCGTCGGCCTTGACCCTTCGTCGACTTTCGGCAACGAATGAATCGGCCGATGCGACTGGCGATTGTGATGAAACGCTCGTGGCTGCTCCACCGTTGACGTGACGCGAGCTTTTCGTAATGGCTCCAGCTTCGCCGGCTGACTGTCGCCGCTCGAAGCGTTCTTTGGTATGTCGGTCCCGATAAGTTTGTGTTGGCATGTGTCTGGGTTTCCTGCAATCAGCCGGCCGCGGATACTCGCATTACTTCCTCGACGGTGGTCAATCCCGCCTTGACCTTACTCATACCGTCGGCCCTTAGAGTGACCATCCCGCCGTCGGCGGCGATTTTCCGCAGTTCGTTGATCGACGGCGAGGCCGTGATGCGATCCCGCATTTCGTCGCATGGAACCAGCAGCTCATAGATGCCGATTCGTCCGTTGAAGCCTGTGTTGCGACACTTCGAACAGCCATCGCCCTGGTAGAACGTCTCGACTTCGCCGGTGACCCGCTCGACGGCGCGACGGATATTGATGGCCGGTTCGTAAGGCTTCTTGCAGTGGGTGCAGATTTTCCGCACGAGGCGCTGGGCGAGAACGCCCTCCAGAGCCGCAGCTACCAGATACGGTTCGATGCCGATATTGACCAGCCGCGTGATTGCACTTGGTGCGTCGTTGGTGTGGAGCGTCGAAAGCACGAGGTGTCCGGTCAGTGCCGACTGGATGGCCAGCTTGGCGGTTTCGGTGTCTCGAATTTCGCCGACCATGATAACGTCCGGGTCCTGCCGCAGCAGAGAACGCAGCGCGCCTGAGAACGTGAAGCCAACCTTTTCGTTCACCTGGAACTGGTTCACCCACGGCAGGTTGAACTCGACGGGGTCTTCCACAGTGCAGATATTGATCTGGTCGTCGTTCAGTTCTTTCAGCACGCTGTACAGGGTCGTGCTTTTGCCACTACCAGTCGGGCCAGTCACCAGGATCATGCCGTTCGGCGACACGATGAGCTTGCGGTACTGCTTGAGCATTTCGTAGTCGAACCCCAACTTCTCCAGGTTCACCAGCACGTTGCGATTGTCGATGATTCGGATGACGACCTTCTCGCCATGCTGGCCGGACAGCGTGCTGAC
>SDBT01005452.1_pt1 | contig 21336 bp, 33 predicted proteins | sample 2277101 | NCBI WGS metagenome assembly SDBT01 (sample SAMN10404973, study PRJNA504765) | marine sediment metagenome | isolation source: marine sediment core GS10_PC15, 103 cmbsf | place: Arctic Ocean: Southern Knipovich Ridge | collected 2010
CATCACATAAATCATTGGTATACGAATGAAAATGCGCAAGAGTACGCTTACGACGATATCGTATACACTCGTGCGCTGTGTCGCTACTTTGACAACCCAGAACCCGGTGATGATGACAGCGAACTAGCTTGCATGGTTGGTGCAGTGCGATGGCATGGTTTTGAGATCAATGAAACTGGTATAAAGAAGTTGTATGCTGATGCATGGCACAAATTACAATCATCTCCAATCAATATCAACAGACCTTCTGAAGTTCGCGCGTACATAACTGCGTGTATGGATGATATGGAAGCATTGGTATTGGAACAATCAACTAAGAAGGCTGTATTGCAAGATGTCTCAAAAGACTGTTTTACGGAGGAAGAACACAATACGGAATGCACTCGGTGCAATGGAGCAGGCACATCGCAGGATACAAAATGCCTCCGCTGTGGCGGAAAAGGCCGTATTGATGTGTCTGAAAAGATTGAATTTGATAAGTCCGGCGGTATCAAAGTCGGAAATCACCCCGCCGCTAAACGAGCACGACAAATCCTAGATATCAAAACAGCGGCCAAAGAAGTTGAACTCTACCAAAAACTTCTCTATGCTAAGAAGTTACATGCTGATTTCAATGTCATAGGAACGCTTTCGACACGAATGTCTGGTGGGTCGGGACTTAATGCGCAAGGAATTAAGCACGATAAATCTGTTCGAGCTATGTTCCCTTTGAAATGGGATGGGATGGTCTTGAGTGGGGGTGACTTTGATTCATTTGAGGTTGTGCTAGCCGCTGCTGTATACAAAGACAAAGACCTAGTCAACGCGCTCACCAACAAAGTAGTTTGCAGTGATTGTTTACACGGTAAAGAATGCGAAAAATGTGGCGGCACTAGCAAGGTTGGCAAATTCAACTGCATGTATTGTCAGACTAATTCTGATGGCAGTCTAAACGGCCTCCGAGAATGTCGTCTCTGCGGTGGTAAAAGCTGGTTTAGAAAGAAGATTCACGCGCTGTTTGGTATGGCTATGTTCCCACCAGCTACTTATGAGCAAGTGATTGAGTCAGACGGTACAAGCCACGACATGTACACCTCTGGTAAGACTGGTGTATTTGCACTGATCTATGGTGGTGACTGGACCACATTGAGACGAAAACAAGGTCTCGATGAAGAAACAGCCAAAGCTGCCGAACAAAACTTCTTCGATATGTTTCCCGGTATACCTAAGGCGCGCAAAAGAATCATTGATATGTTTCAGTCAATGCGGCAAATCAATGGAAAACAAATCATCTGGAATGAACCAGAAGAAGAAGTGACATCTTTTTTAGGGTTCAAACGATCTTTTGCACTTGAAAACATGGTGTGTAAGGCTCTGTACGACTTGGCACACAACGTCCCTAAAGCGTGGCAAGGAAACAATCTGAAGATCAAAGTCATGCGCTCGATGCACAAGGGTGTGCAGACGGCAGGCGGTGCTGTTTCATCTGCCTTATTTGGAGCAGCATTTGGATTACAAGGCGCTAATGTTCGCGCGGCAGCAAACCATGAAATTCAATCGCCCGGCGGCCAAATTACAAAGGCAGTTCAACGTAAGATTTGGGATTTGCAGCCCGTAGGTGTCAACAAACTACTAGTAGCTCCACTTAATATCCATGACGAAATTATGGTAGTGAATGCACCCGAGATGACTGAACGTATCAGTAAGGCTGTTGAGAAAGAAGTTGTCAGTTACAGAGACCAAGTGCCACTCATCGGTATGACGTGGAATCTCGAACAAGAGAATTGGGCTGAGAAGAAGAGCGGTAGTCGAACCCTGAAGATTCAACCGCCAGAGATGGCCGGATGATGGCCAAGAAGTATAGCCGTAATTCAGAAGAGACTCGAATCCGAGATAAAGAGATTCGACCTCTTCTTGAGGGTCTAGGCTGGTTAGTTGAGGTTACGCACGGCAACAAGTACATGAAGGGTTTCCCCGACCTGTACATGGGGCATCTGGAATATGGCGAACGTTGGGTCGACGTTAAAGTTGAAGGTAGGTATGAATACACGGCTGCACAACGTGATAAATGGCCCCGGTGGCATCAACACAATATTGGTATCTGGATTATGACTGCGGGAACACATGAGCAAGTTGAACGGTTGTTTCAACAGCCGAACTGGTTAGACTATTGGAAGCCTAGGTATGGTGACCCATTTAAGCAGCCAAGCCTGGATGAATTACTCGACTCCATTGACACGGAATAACCTGAAATGAGTGAGCGATCAGAAGAATATTTGCGGAATGCATATTGTGTAGCAGCGCAGAGCAGAGATCATTCAAACCAAAATGGCTCCACCCTGGTGTCTGCAAGTAACGAAATTATTGCCACAGGAAACAACAACTTTCCGACAGGTGTGGAGTTTACTGAAGCAAGATCAACAGTTAGACCTGATAAATATCGCTATTTTGAACATGCAGAACGTGCTGCTATTTATCAAGCGGCCCGAGCTGGCAGTAAAGTTTGGGGGTCTACAATGTTTGTACCCTGGGCAGCCTGCTGCGACTGTGCAAGAGCGATTATTAACTCCGGCGTCTTGACTGTCGTTATGCACCACGAGAGGATGCAAATGACGCCAAAGCGTTGGCAGTCGTCAGTAAATGAAGCTTTGGAAATGTTGGTTGAAGCCGGCGTTCGATTGAGTTATCATAAAGGAGTGATCGAAGACGCGCCTAGTGTACTTGTCAACGGGGAATTTTGGAACCCTGCCAACCAGCCCCTTACTGAGGGGTCTGGCAATTTCTTTACTGAACTGGGAGCAGTAATATAACTCGTGAGACCTCTAAAGAATCCAAATACATGGTCGTGTTTACCTACGGCCTTCGCAATTGTACTCGAAGTAAGCCTTGAAGCTGTATTAGGCATTGTGGGCCATGACGGAAGCGAAATCACTCACGCTGGCCTTCCTGAGCCATTGTGTCGGCGCGGCTTTCATCCACAAGAGATGATTAAGATGTGTCTTAAAGACAATTTGTCTGTTACACCAGTCGAATTGTATCCGCAAGCCGTCAGCAAAGTTTCTATTACGAATCCCAAGTTGTTTAACATAGGAGGCTGGGATTGGTTCAGTGAAAATCTGTTCAATAGCGTTGGTGTTGTTGAATGTCGGACTGCCGCTGGACTTGGCCATGCTATGGCTTATGAGGGAAAAGAAAATCACGCTCTAATATGTGACCCCGCTACAGAAGAAGTGTTCGTGTTTCACAAGCTTTCTGACGCTCAGCATCGAGATCGCTTCCTTGTCAGGCTGTGGAGAATAGTATGATAAGGCACTCATTAGTTAAACCTGGTCAGCGAGGTGCAACAGCGGCTAGCAATCAAGAGAGCATGGAAAAGATTAGGAAGTTGCCAGTTTCAGAACGGGGGGAGGCGATCAACGCGATGATCGAGGCAAATGTTCCTCTTGTAATGGCCAAAGTCGATACCTATATTGGACTACATAGCGGTGTTGGATTCCTATTCGATGATCTTGTCAGCGAGGGGCTGGTAGCATTAACAGCAGCGGTTAATAAGTTGGCCAGCATGGATACACCGGAGTCTGGCGGCAATTGTACTGGGTTCATTGGAAATAGAATTGTGTGGTCAATATGTAAACTCGTCGAGGGTAACAAGAAGCAACAAATTCCTGAAAACTATATTCCTCCAGGATTGGATGTTGCAGACCCTACAGAATTAGTTGATTCCAAGGATTTGATTTACGCCGCTTGCCAAAGTCCAGAAGATCGTATTATAATAGACATGCGTGAAAAGGGCAGCACTGACCAAGAGATTGCAGATAGGCTTGACATCCCGAGACGAGCTATCAATTTTATGCGTTATGAGTTATCGCAACGGTATGATGAACTCAAACAGAGACTAGATACATGATCAAACGAATCATCTTAGATGTTGACGACGTACTCAACAGTCTCACACTGTATATTTTGCAACACTACGGCTGCGATGTCAGGCCATTCGATTATGATAAGTTTCCAACCGACGCAGGCTATGACATTATTTCTGCGTGTGAGATGCTAAGTGGCAAAATTCCGTATACCAGAGATAGTATAGGTAACTATGTTCCAAACACTCCTGCCTTTTGGCAGGGTGTAACGGATGCAGACCTATGGCGTACCGCTCCTAAGTCACCTCAATGCGATTGGCTATTGGCACGCTCGTCTGAACTTGTTGGTCCTGAGGAAGTGTATCTTGCAACAACGCCTACAAAAGACCCACAGTCACATGCTGATAAACTGCATTGGATTTGGGATAACCTACCTCATTGGATTCATCGACAATATTTCATCACACCTCGTAAATGGCTCCTGGGGAAACCGGGAGTTATGTTGTTTGATGACCATCTGGAAAACTGCGAGAACTTTGTCGCGGAAGGCGGCGAATCTTTACTCGTGCCACGTCCGTGGAACCCGCTGTATAATGAAGACACTGATGTGGCACTTCGTGTTCGCTTTGATGAACTAACCTGGGAGCGTCATAATGTCTGAGAAATCTCAAAACAGAATCTTACCTATATGCCTGTGTGTATGTGCTATAGTATGCTGTCTTTTTATACTACAGAACAAATTAACCTCTACGAAACTGTCAAATGAGTCTCAAATTAGTGAGACACAGGTTGAAACGCTAACAGAGCATGAAGTACAACATGTAAAGGTGCTTGAAGAGGGGTTGGACAGTTTCATCGAGCACTATGTACAGTTAATGCAAGCCAATAATAACGTGGTTCTACAACTTCAGATGCAAAACATAATTATCACAGGGCAGGGTTCATATATTGTGCAACTGATTGAAGTGTTAGAAGCCAACAATATCAATATACCTGCGCCCAACATGAAAGACAGAGGCCCCACGCCAGCCGACCCACAGGATGATAAGGATTGGTACCCAATCAATCTGACATTGGAAGACGCTTAACTAAGGAAACAAATGACAAGTAAATTAAGGCGGCGCGAATTTCTCCAACTTGCAAACAAGTACGATCCAGCAAAGCCACCTAGTGGCGGCTACAATTTTGCAGGTTGGTATGTTAGTGAGAAACTTGACGGCTTGCGTTGCTTCTGGGATGGCGGCATTACACGCGGAATGAATACTAAGGATGTGCCTTGGGCCAGTATTATTTACACAAAGACAGGTCGGCCGAAAAAGAAGGGTCTCCCTGTTGATACAGGTCTGTGGGCCAGGTATGGAAATCCGATAATGGCGCCGGATTGGTTCTTGAATGGATTACCATGCATCCCACTGGACGGGGAACTCTTTGCTGGGCGGGGTCAATTTCAGACCACAATATCAGTCGTTCGTAAAGACAATCCAATTGACTCGGAGTGGAGAGATATTCAGTTTGCTGTTTACAGCAGCCCGCCATTCGAGGCAATCTTCGCCACCGGAGAGATTAAGAATGCCAATTTTCACTGTGCAATTCAGTGGGCTGTCATCAGTGAGTGGTTAACACTTCATATTGGTAAACTACCATTTGAAGACGACTTCAAACAACCATTGGGTGGTTTTACGTTCGATCAAGAACTTCATTTACTAAATGATGCTTTGGGCACGCCGACCAATTTCGCTTATTTGCATCCTCAGACCAAGTTGCCTAATAATCATCTAGAAGCAACATATGAAGTTGAGAAACTACTTGAAAAAGTTCTTGATGTGGGCGGCGAGGGGCTAATTATTCGATCTGCTGAAGCTACTTGGTTTCCAAAGCGTATGAAACATATTCTCAAATACAAACCACATAATGATGATGAAGCTGTGGTGGTTGGGTTTACGTCAGGTCGTAAGGGTAGAGAAGGAACCTTGCTTGGTAAAATTGGCGCCTTGGTTACCAACTATGATGGCAAACGTTTGGAGATTGCTGGTTTGACGCATGCCGAACGAGAATTCGCCACACCGACGGAATCAGTGCATGCGTTAGAAAATCCCGGCGCGGATATGCCTTCTACCTTCAGTGGCAAGTATTTCAAAGTCGGCGACACGATACAATTCAAGTACCGAGAATTGTCAGACTGTGGAATACCTAAGGAAGCACGGTATTTCCGCGGAACATAGGTCAGCTTTATGAGAATACCACGCACGTTGTCTCCCTCAGCATTTATGCTTTGGGAAAAGGACCCTGTTGAGTATGCCTTGCGATACTTGGTAGATAACAAACCTCCTCGGACCCCGCAACCCTTACCGGCTTCAGTCGGGTCTGCTTTTGATGCATGGGTCAAATCGAATCTATACTCTGCTCTCTTTGGTCCAGCAAATAATCCGAAGTTTGCATTTACTGCGTTATTTGAACAACAGGTCGAGGAACACAACCGTGATGGGGCTCGTCAAATGGGTCTGCATTGTTTTGACAACTATGTTGAAACAGGCTCTTATGATGAGCTGTTGGTATTGATGAAGGATGCCAAAGAAGACCCACAATTTGAATTTGACGCCAACAACATTATTGACGGCGTTCCTCTCTTTGGTAAGCCCGACTGTCGTTTCATCAATGTAGACGACGTTCATATCATTCTTGACTGGAAGGTTCGAGGCTACTGTTCCAAACATGGTGCTAGCCCTATGAAAGGTTATGCTCTCTGTCGGGATGGTTTTGATTGGGCTGAACGAAATATAGCCAAGAGGCAATCTGTAGGTAAACCAAGCCGAAACCATAACAAGGAACATGCCAAATATCTCTCAATGAGTTTTAACGGTCTCACAATAAATCAAGGCTTTCTTGAAACTTGTAACGAAGAGTGGGCGACTCAGTTGTCCATATACGGATGGCTAATGGGTGAAAAGGTTGGCGATGAGAATGTTGTAGTTTGCATCGATGAACTTGTCGGTAAGTTCATGGGAGAATGTGAACGCCCACTTATACGTGTTGCCAATCATAAGGCTCGTGTAAGTAGTAAGTTCCAAATAGAATTATTTGATCGCATTAGAAAGTTGTGGGACGCTATTTCAAACGGACACATATTTCAAGACATGTCACGTGTTGATAGCGACGCAGCGTTTGAAATGCTTGAGAAGCGCGCTACTGGAATGGCAAGCAACGGCTCTGAAGAGGAAGATTGGTTCAGTCAACTAGGAAGACCAGCATATCGATGATACATTTTCGTCCGGCTTCTAATAATGACTTGGCACACTTGTATGACATTGACTTGAAGTGCCATGAACAATCGCCAGCCGACTCGGAGTGGTGGAGGCAAATCGCAGAGAATCCTCAGGCTGGGGGGGTCGTCGCTCTCAAGCGCCAAGTACCTATCGGGATGCTTATCTATGAACGACAAGCATTTAGACTACCTAAGTTCAAAGCAAAAGTAACAACGCTGCATATTCACAAGTTGTGTGTACATCCGCTTCATCAAAATCAATATGTCGGACAAAAGTTGCTTGCACACGGACATGAAGAAGCCCGAAAGAAGGGCTGTCCTTATATGACAATCTCAGTACCCGAGTACCAATGTCAACCAAGTGCTGAAGATGATGTTAGCAAGTGGCTCAATAAATTAGGTTTCAAAGCGGTTATGATTCTTCCGACAAAGGTGTATCTCTACGGTCAAGAGTTTGACCAATATCTCTTTGTATTTCAGGTGAAAGTATGATTGAAAAACAACAACCCTTGCAGATGCGGCCGGATATGGACCTTGCTGAGCGACTTCGTAAAAACTTCAGTGCGCGTTCTTGTGTAGAAGAAACACTGTGGGCTATTCAAGATATGGCCACAGCAATAGGCGTAGATATTTCGTTTGAAATTGAATCTGTTGATCGAGACAAGATTGTTGACCGAGACAAATTAACCGAGGCGTTAGGGCGCATGGCGACAGCCAGCGGATCAATGTTAATGGGCGGAAAAGTAAACCCGATCACCGTCTTAAATGCTCAGGACCCATTGAAAATCTTCCCAAAGCCGGGACACAATGTCACGAAAACATAGACGTTCTCAACAAATCGGAAAACGTAAACATTATGATTTTGGCCGTAAGATTGCTGTAAAAACGCTGCCCACGACGCTCGTCATTACACAAGATTCTACTACTCGACCACCACTCTACAAGTATACATGGGCATACGGTTCGTTGAACGGAGTAATTTATGCTGATAATCGTTCAACTGTTCGTGCGTTGATCAAGCGTGACCTTGGCATTCGTAAAAAGCATCGGTTACCTGCGGCAGTCGAAATTGTAAGAGAAGATAACGACAATGAAAACGATCCAGCCGGAAGCACTGAAACGGATTCAGACTGCAACAATTGACGGGTCTCGACTTGCACAATTGTTTGAAAAGATGGCTACAGAATCCAATTTATCGGGCGGTACGTCCAGTATCTTTACGATTGACTATCAACAACCAGGAGATTCTGTTGATGAAAATACCTTAATACCACAACTCATACTTGTATTGAGACACGCAGAATGACTGGTTGGATTGGGACTATTTTTATTCTATCAGGCACACTTGCGATAGCTTATAAAAAGCGATTTGGATTTATGCTAGGCATCATCGGGAATTTGTTATGGTGTCTGCGCGGATTCACTACGACTCAATATGACCTAGCCACAATCGGAATAATTATCGCAGTCCTAAAAGCATTCTCATGGTGGAAATGGAGAAACTATGTTAGAACAACTGATACAGTTTATTCAGGACCAGCTAGAAAACAATGAATTGTTTCAAGGCGGCTTGTTGCTCATGGCGGGGGGTGCAGTCCTTGCATTGGTCCGGTCGTGGCCTGGACAACTTTTGGAATTTATCAAACGCCAGTCAATGATTGTTATCGATATTCCTGACAGGGACCAGGCGTTTCATTGGATAAATCTGTGGCTTGCTAATCATAAGTATTCAAAAGACAGGGCGCGGTTATTAACAGTCAAAACTGAGTCTGCTAAGCGTGAATCTGACAAACCAAAGATCATCTTTTCCCCTGCGCCCGGTCATCATTGGTTGTGGTACAAGGGCAGACTTATGATATTGAATCGTAATCGTCAGCAGATGGGTCAAAGTGATGGGATAAGTGACCCTTTTCGTGAATACTTCACAGTACGACTCATAGGCCGGAATCGCAAGCTCGCATTAGAATTGATACAAGAGGCATACGATTTATCACACTCTCACACTGTCAACAAACTAGCCATTCATCGCTCCAGACACTACGGTGATTGGACCAGTAATACTTTGGCTCATAAGCGATCGCTAGCATCTGTAATTCTGCCTGATAATTTGTTGAAGGAGCTAGTCGATGATGTCCAAACTTTCCTTAGTAGTGAAGAATGGTACATGAAGCGTAATCTACCATACAGACGCGGTTATTTGTTCTATGGCCCTCCTGGCAATGGTAAGACATCTGCAATCACGGCGCTGGCCTCACATTTCAATCTAGACATCGCAATATTAAATGTCAAATCAAGAGAAATGTCTGATGATGAGCTTTCTGACGCACTAACAGACGCACCGCAAAGTTCTGTTATCTTGATCGAGGATATTGATTGCATCTTATCGGGGCGTAAAACAGAGGCAAAAATAACATTTTCTGGACTCTTAAATGCCCTCGATGGCGTAAGTGCTCGACATGGACAACTTATCTTTATGACGACCAACTTCCGCGACAAATTAGATGAGGCATTGATTCGCCCCGGACGGTGTGATGTACAAAAAGAATTCCCAAGCGCAAGTATAGACCAAAAGTTTCATTTGTTTGAGCAATTTTTCCCCGACTCTGATCTAGCTTCGGGTTTTTCAGAGCGTGCATCAGGTAACATTAGCATGGCTGAATTGCAGAAACATATGATGGAGTATCGAGATGATCCGCAAGCAGCATTTGAACATGCCACCAACATTACAGACAGGCTAAAATGAAAATAACAGATGGACTTACAGAGTCCTTCCTTCAACAATATGAAGACAGTACGCCCCCGTGGGGACCAATGGGCTACATCATTTACAAACGGACATATGCCCGTATGGACCCAGCACTAGGACGTGCTGAAGAATGGAACGAAACATGCGCACGAGTGTGTCGAGGCTTAGTGGAAATGGGTGGTAAGTTTGAGCATCACGAGCTTGAGTATTTGTATGACTCGATGTTCTACTTGCGTGGCTCTGTATCCGGACGCGCGTTATGGCAACTTGGTACAGACACAGTGAGGACAATAGGCGCAGACTCGTTGCAGTCTTGCTGGAACGTTGTAGTAAACGACTTCTCAGCCTTTACCTTTACTTTTAATCAACTGATGCTTGGCGGCGGGGTTGGATTTAACATTCTTCCACAATATGTTTACGAACTGCCAGAGATCATGTTCAACCCGCCTATTAGTCGTGTTGAGACAAACGACTGCGATTTTATTGTGCCCGATAATCGTGAGGGATGGGTTGAGTTGCTTGACCGCATTCTCGGTGCCTTTTATTACACTGGTAAACCGCTGCATTATAATACGACGTGTGTTCGTCCGAAAAATGCGCCTATACGAAAGTTCGGAGGAACAGCATCGGGGCCTGAAGACTTGGTATCTGGGATGAAGAATATCGTTCGTATATTGCGCCGCAGATACCAGAACAAGTTACGACCAATTGATGTGATGGACATCATGAACATTATTGGACAAACTGTTGTGGCGGGTAATGTACGAAGATCAAGTGAACTCGCATTAGGTGATCCAAATGATATGCACTTCTTGGATGCGAAGAATTGGGGTAAGAAACAAATACCAAATTGGCGCACGTTATCAAACAACAGTGTCGTCGTGAACACATACGATCAGTTGCCGGCACACTTTTGGAAGTCTGGATACACATTAAATCCAGACGGTAAAATGGAAGGCGAACCATACGGGCTGGTGAACCTGAATAATTGTCGTCGGTTTGGCCGCCTAATTGACGGCTCTGATCCCGACAATGATCCAACTGTCGTAGGCGTCAACCCTTGCGCTGAGATCACACTGGCAAACAAAGAAGGTTGTAACCTTGCCGAAATATTCTTGCCAAACATTCGTGACGAATATGAATTTGCACAAGTTGCAACGGTACTATTCAAAGCCTGTAAAACTATCTCTAACGGAAGATTTAGTGACCCAGAAACACATGAAATAGTCCAAAAGAACCACCGCGTCGGCGTGGGATTGACAGGCTACATGCAAGCCTCCAAATATCGCCACCCTGACATTCTTGACCGTGTATACAAACACCTTATCGAAGTGGATCGAGAATACAGCCAGCTACTCGGCGTAAAAATGTCCATCAAACGAACAACCATAAAACCATCAGGTACTTTGTCATTGCTGCCAGGTGTGACGCCTGGAATGCACGCCGCAATTGCCAAATACATGTTCCGAACTGTTCGTATGTCTGCCAACCACCCGCTCGTTAAAGTGTGCTGTGAGCACGGGTACCACGTTGAGCCGAAATTAGAGCTTGACGGGTCCCATGATCATGATACAATGGTCATATACTTTCCTATCGAAACACCTGATGAGGCAGTGCTCGCCGAAGAGCTAGATATCATTGACGAGCTAGAAATTCAAAAGGAATTACAAACCTTTTGGTCCGACAATTCTGTCTCTGCCACACATTACTTCGAGCCTGGTGATATCCCTCGAATCAAAGATTGGTTGCGCAATAACTACGATGATAGTGTCAAAACGACATCGTTTTTATTGAGGACGGGGCACGGATTCAAACAGGCACCTTACATCCCTATTGAAAAAGAAGAATACGAAACCGCCGTTTCAAAGATTCGCCCAATCACTCGCGTCTTGGTTCAACAGGGCGGGGATGATTTCGATGACAACCTTGAATGCGCTGGCGGTCATTGTCCTGTCAAATAAAGGGATCGAACTTTGTACATTACAACATACTGCGAGAAGGCGCGATCGACTGCTGAATACAGTGCTCCCTTCATATATCCAACGCATGGCCTCGCTGGAGAAATAGGTGAGCTGCTCGACAAATTGACCGATACTGATGTGTTTGTTGACAAAGATTCAATTGTCAAAGAAATGGGCGATGTCCTTTGGTACATCGTTAATATAGCAGCAGATGTTGAAGTAAACTTCAACGATGTCGCACTATCAATTTCACTCAAACCACAGGTTGGCGACTTTACTGAGTTAGGCGCTCAGATGAAACAGAGCAATGATCTCCGACCGGCGTTGGTCAAACTGCCTATCTATTCCGGCCGTATCAACGAAATTGCTAAGAAGATAATCCGTGATAATGACGGTACATTTAGAATTGATCAGCGGCTTGTTGTAGCGGAGACTTTGGCAGAACTACTTATCTGTTTGTTCAAGATTGGCAGTTCGTGGTGCATTAACTTGGACGACGTAGCACAGGTTAACATCGACAAACTGTCTTCACGAAAAGAACGCGGTGTGATTCAAGGATCAGGAGACAACAGATGAAACAATATCTTCACCTGATGCAAAATATCCTAGATCATGGTTGTCTCAAGGCAAACCGTACAGGGACAGACACAATTGCCTTATTTGGCACCCAGATGCGGTTCAATTTGTCTGATGGCTTTCCGTTAGTGACCACGAAGAAGATTCATTTGAAGTCAATCATCTATGAGTTACTGTTTTTTATGCAAGGGCGCACGTCAAATGATTGGCTCAACGAGAGAGGTGTCACAATTTGGGACGAATGGAGCGGCGACAATGGTGAACTCGGTCCAATCTATGGCCATAATTGGCGTCATTTTGGCGCCCGTCCAAAAGCAATTCCCCAGCCTAAACCACAATTATCTGATATTGTTGAGGCTACTTATTGCGGAGTAGCAAACGGATCAGGTTCAAGTACACATCCAATTGGTAAGGTTTGGCAAGGAATGATTCAGCGTTGCTATGCAAAGAATGACATTGGCTACTCTTATTATGGTGGTCGTGGCGTATATGTATGCAATCGTTGGTTACAATTTACCAATTTTGCGATTGACTATGCCACGATAGTTGGATGGAATTTAGATTCTCCTGTACGTTTGACATTAGACAAAGATGGACTTGGTGATGGTTTCTGTTACTCACCTGAGACGTGCCAATGGGTGACAGATTCTCATAATAGGTTGCTACAGTCTGACAAAATATACACAGTAGAAAAAGACGATCAGCAATATTCTTTTGTGAACCCGTCCATTTTCTGTAAAGAACAAAACATTCCAAACAACAATATCAGTGATTTATGGACAAACAGAAAGAATGCGCAGGTCCGACATGGCTTTCGTCTTGTGTCTGTTGAAGATCGTTTTCAAGGGTATGATCAATTGTCTGAATGTCTCCATAAAATGAAAACAAAACCAGATGATAGACGCATGATTGTTTCGGCGTGGCACCCGTACTGGTTAAAATACTCAGCTTTGCCTCCTTGCCACCTGCTTTATCAATTCGATGTAACGGATAATCGCTTGTCCTGCCATATGTACCAACGGTCATGCGACTTTTTCTTAGGTGTCCCGTTCAACATTGCATCGTACGCACTGTTGACTATGATGATGGCCCAAATGGCTGGGCTTGATCTTGGTGACTTTATCTGGACAGGTGGCGACACACATCTTTACGTCAATCATTTGGACCAAGCCAAGTTGCAGTTGACGCGCGAACCACGTGGCCTCCCGACAATGCACCTAAAGAACCGTGACCAGGGGCTGGACGATTGGGAGTATGAAGATTTCAACCTGTATAACTACAACCCGCACCCTGGCATAAAGGCTAAAGTTTCGGTATAATGATCATACTGATTTGCTGCTTATCACAGAATAGAGTCATCGGCCACAGAGGCAAATTACCGTGGCGTTTTCCCGCAGACCTGGAACATTTCAAAGCAGTCACAAGTGGAAATATCGTAGTTTTCGGACGTAAAACCTATGAATCTGTGGGAACTTTGCCAAACCGCAAGCTTGTCGTATTGACACGCCAGCCCTCTCCCAATGATACTGATATAAGAGGTGTCCTATGGACATCAGACCCAAATGAAGCGGTAGCACTATCAAAAGACAGCGACGTTTTTATTGCTGGTGGCGAGCAAGTATACTCTACCTACCTCACGTTAGCGGACTATATGATGCTCACATTCATTCACCGGGATGTTAAAGGCGATACTTTCTTTCCTGTATTCGATCCTAACGAATGGGACACTGTTATAGCTCGGCGTGGGAATCAACACAGTTACATAGAATTGAAGCGAGTAGCAGATGCGGCATGAACTTTGGCATGGTGACTGCACTGAATGGTTGACGCACCTTGATGAAGGCCACATTGCTTGTATCTTTGCTGACCCTCCCGATAACATTGGCCTCGGCTATGATGCCTACAAAGACAATATAGCTAATGACGAATACGTTGCGACGCTTGGTTCATGGCTGCGCTTGTTTTGCGACAAAGCTGATACGGTGTGGTTCTCATTCAATTCCCGTTGGCTTCTTGATCTTGCTCCTGTGGCTAAAGAAATTCGAGACTCCGGCTGGGAATTTATGGACTGTGTGCAAACATTCACATTTTATCGGTACAACAAGAAAGACCTTGGGAACGCTCATAGACCTCTGTGGCGTTTCCGTAAACCGGGCGCAGGGCTATATCCTGAACAGGCAAAGATTCAGTCGTGGCGTCAGCTAAATGGCGACATCAGAGCAGCTAAGGGTGGTAAGGTACCGGGAGATCACTTTGATTTTCCTCGCGTGACGGGCAATAGTAAACAGAGAAGAAAATGGCACCCGACTCAGTTGCATGAAAAGTTGGTCGAGCGCTGTATACTGCTAAGCACAAAACCCGGCGATTGGGTTGTTGATCCCTTTGGTGGCACAGGTACAACTTTGCGTGTCTGTAAGGAACTTGGTGACCGGTACTGTACCTTAATCGAACTTGATGAAGGCTATTGTCAGAAGATTGCTGAGGAACACGACGTATTGCAGGTCTACCAAGTAGTAGCTAGGGAGTCACCATGCTTAAAGTAACATTCGAGATCATTCCATTTGGAGACGAAACACACCCGCGCCGGCGTGAAGTCGGACATTTGAACATTAGCTTCCAAAAGAATGTAAACGATGTTGACCATTACATCTCAACGATAGTTACCGATGGCCAGCATGTACCACCTTATGAGCACATCCAAATTATAATACGTGCAAACCAAGGCCCCTTTGAACTTGTTAGACAATGTCTAGCAGCCCACTTATACACTAAGGAGAAAGTCAATGACGCTTGACACCAATCAGGTAGTGGATAGAAATCCATTTGAACACTCTGGAGAAAGTCAAATGAAAGATTTCCTCGGGCAGCAGATCGAAGTAGGTGATTCAATTGTTTATCCGAATCGGCAGAGTTCTAGCCTTTGGATGAACTTTGCGACGGTAGCAGAGCTGTTGGATAACTCTATACGTGTCCGGCGTGATGATGGAAAATATAAAACACTGATACGAGTTGAACGTGTGACTGTTGTGTCGAAGCAGATCAGCGATCACATGGTTATGATTGGGTCTTGAAATGCCCGCATACGATTATGACTGCACTAACTGCGAGGCCGAGGTTGAGATATTCCACGGGATGCACGAAACGAAGAAGAAGTGCCCCACGTGTGGAAAGTTGAAACTGAAGCGCGCGTGGCGGCAAGTCGCTGCGTTCCATGCTCAAGTCTCGCCGATGCATCCTCGCGTCAATCGTGGCACCGGTAATACTGGAAAGCGCAAAACTTAAACAAAGGAGTTGTATGACACAAGCAATAGTCTCAACATTTGTCTCGATAGATATTGAAACAACAGGTTTGAATCACGAGACTTGCGATACAATTGAGGTTGGAGCCGTGATTGACGACTGGTTGTTTCCGCTGAAAAAAGCGCCAGAATTTCACTGCTATATCAAAAAGGAGATGTATCGAGGCGAGCCTTATGCACTGTCGATGCACAGCGAGATATTTCGACGCATAGCCACAGAGGCTGAGGGATATCTCTACTATTTCCCTGATGAGTTTGCCAAGAAATTTGGCACTTGGCTTAAAGACAACGGTGCCTATGTTATTGACCCTGCTACCCCCGCGCATGAGGCTCGCGGTATTGCTGCCGGAAAGAACTATGCCTCTTTTGATGACAGATTCTTACGGCAATTCAAACAATACAATAAGTACGTGAAGCTTCACCATCGCGTCTTTGATCCTGCTATGATGTTTTGGCGGCCGACTGAAGATGCTAAGCCTCCGAGCAGCCAGACATGTATGAAACGAGCATATCAAGAGGGTGAAGTTGCGCACACAGCTTTAGAAGACGCAAGGTCTGTATCTAAGATGATTCAGACATATGTCGGCAGAATAACATCCAAGATTGATCTTGCTGATATTGCACAGCATCGAGGTACTGCACTCACGTCATGAACGTCAATGATATCGTTAATCAAATTGTACGAATGCAAGGGTTAATGCCTGAAGTTAATCGTACAACCGTAGCATTACGATTCCAGGCCATGATCACTGAAACCATGAAGATCATGTTTGGTGATGACGCTGAGCGAACGCAAAAATGGATCAATGAAGACTCTACACGATTCTTGGAGGCTTGTAGACTTTCATCTCCCAGAGCACCTATTGAATCAGATGTTACTGCGTCAAGTTCCGCCCTGGCACAATTCATTGACAAATGGGAGTCTGTAAATTCGTGGCGGCTCGACGACAATAATGACTGGCGGGGAATGAGTCAAGAGACAATCAATGTCAAAGCAACGATGCTACGAGACCTACGAGAGATAATCAATGATGCAGCTACCACACCCGGATCATAATCCGTCGTTCAGCAAGGCAGACTATGGCAGGAATGCTGTTTTTGCTGTTGCTAGGGTACAGCTTCTGCTGTATATTGAGGAAGGTGCTTCGTTGCAAGAGGCGTTAGTCTTGGCACAGCACATGTGTGAATGCATTCATCGAGCGTATCATGCTGCCCTTCAGCAAGCAGGGCACGACATCGTAGGCCCCGCCCCAGAGCCGCCGCCCCTTGGTGAGGGGCTGAGTGATGACAATCCATTTTCCCCTTAACAAATCGTGAAACTGTTTACACTGATTGGAGATTGTATTATGTTCAAGAAGTTTACGAGTCCTTTGTTACTTTTTGTGTCCGCTGGAATACTCACAATTCTGCTTGGCCAAACACTCTTTCTCATTGGTTTCTTTAACCCGGCGGAGCCTGTCAACAAGCCCGCCGTTTTGCAGAATCCTCACGCTTTGCAGACTAGTGATGCAGATCAAGCCTTTGATCTGATTGAGAAGTAGTATGGCTGTTGTCAATACGCAGGTTGGGTTCGTGTTCCTGGCAAACCCTCACACGGGGAGCCGGGCCACGACCACTGCGTTATTGCACATTGAAGGGAGCATTGAAGTTTCGTATCATCACGCCGATCTTGACAAGGTATACGCGGCGTGCCCGGATGCAGCAAATTGTCACACGGTGTTTCATGTTGTGCGCAATCCTTTAGATTGGCTGGTATCCCGCTTCCACTGTAACGGTGGTCTACGCGGCACGTGGGAGGATTGGTTAAAGAAGCGGCCAAACCGTCCTATCTTCCGTCGCTTCACAGGGCAGACTAATTCGTTTGCCAAGTATGAGAATTTGGTAGCTGATGTGGCCGCGCTAACTGGTCATAACCCTCCCTGGGAATGGGAGCCTGAACACCGCACGCCGGGGAAACCTAGTCACTACCTGGACTATTGGAACGATGACTTGATTGCTTGGGCTAAGAAGCGTTTTGAGTCTGATTTCAAGAACTACGGATATTGACAGATAAGGGGCTCGTCAACTATGATGAGCCTCTTTATTTGACATCTGACAACAGTATCGTATACTCAGATGTAAGCACTAAATGATGTTTTGACAAGCCTCACGACCCTCTAGGAGGATACTCATGACTTTTCTGTACCCGTCTTTTCGTCGAAAGTATTCCGAGCGCCGCGGTACAGTCATCGTGCTAACTGCCTTTCTGCTGATCGGCATGGTGGCAATGGTGGCCTTTGCAATCGACATAGGCCACATCCTGGTTGCGAAAACAGAACTCCAGCGATCCGCTGACGCGGCGGCATTGGCCTCAGTGTGGGAACTGATTGATGAGAATGCGCCCAGTGGCAACGCTGATCCCACGGCCACGATTTACAGTGCCCGCGAGATTGCCCAGCAATACGCAGCCGCTAACAACGTTCGTCGTGATTCACCACTGATCGACTTGAACACTAACAACTCCGCGGCGGGCGATGTGGTCGTCGGCTATCTCTCCGACCCCGCCGATCCCACGCTCGCTATGAGTTTCCTCGATCCGGAGGACTACAATTCCGTCAAGGTTAAGGTTACCAGGTCAGCCGCGAAGAATGGCGAGATTACTTTGTTCTTCGGAGGTATGCTGGGGTTGAATAGCGTTGCTACTGAAGCCGAAGCAACGGCTGCTTTGGTCAAAGAGTACATCATCGGTTTCAAGGCACCCGCCGACGGGGACAATCTTGGAATTCTGCCCTTCGCGCTGGACAAACAGACGTGGGACGAAATGTTGAGTGGCGCAGGTACCGATGACTTCACCTGGGACTCAGATACAGGTCAAGTGGCGCCTGGGTCTGATGGCGTCCTGGAAATCAATCTGTATCCACAAGGCACGGGTGCCCCGGGTAACCGCGGGACCGTCGACATTGGACACGCCGGCAATAGTACCGCGGATATTGCCCGACAAATTACTGATGGGGTCAGCCCGGGCGATTTGTCCTATCATGGTGGTGAATTGAAGCTCGATTCCAGTGGTGAGCTGCATCTCAATGGTGACACGGGCATCAGCGCGGGCTTTGCTGATGAGCTGGCATCGATCATCGGTCGGCCGAGCATCATTCCGATCTTCACTCAGGTCAGCGGCCCGGGCGATAATGCAGTCTTCACGATTGTTGAGTTTGTTGGCGTGCGGATTGTGGAAGTTGACATCACCGGTGCGCCAACCGACAAGAGGGTCATGATCCAGCCGGCCAATGTCGTCACCAAAGGGGTGGTGTTCGATGACACCGCATCGCCGACATCTAGCACCTACATCTACTCCAAGGTGTGGCTGGTTCGCTGAGATGATATGTCGATTGTAGTGACAACTTGACAGTCCAGAAATTTTAGAGTATCTTTTAGATAGGGAGGATCAATAATGTTCACATTACCACGAGTCAGCGAATTTACTTACAAGGGCATTCGCCGCGTAGCAATTGAAAAAGGGCCGGACAATCGCGGTTGTGGGCTATTCACAACGCAGTTGGTTCCCGAGGTTGGGCATAGGACCTTTAAGCCTGAGAAAATGATGAACTGCCGTAAACTCGGACTTATTGCAACTGTCTACTATCTCATTCGCTCTGCGCGAATCGGATGACAAAGTTTCAAGAATTTTGGTCACGAATTATCCTAGCTAATCCTGGTTTTGGTGAAGCAGATAACACTGTAGTCACGATGACTGTCGGTGTCGTACGCACACTGCTAGCCAAAGCCCACAAGGATGGTTTTCATAGCGCTCTGAGTCTCTCAAAGAGCTTAGAAGGGCTCGGTGTAGATCGCAAGCCAGATGAAGATTTCCTTGATCTTCTTAAAAAGATGGGATGTTAGCCTCTGAATTCCATCGACGGCTTGCTTTAGTAACATAAGAAGAAAACAGTAATGCTAGCTCCCTGCATATTTACACAAGTCAATGGCAAGAGAATTGCTATTGACGGTTTCTGTATTTGTACAGTCACGGAAATAGACGAAGGTGTCCAAATACAATATGTGCTAGAAGACAAGCCAGACACAGTCATCGTCAGGGGTAGATTTGACGAGATTGTAGCTCTGCTTGCCGCGTCACATAAGGAGGCTGACTCACACAGGCCGAGAGAGGGTGATGAATGGAAAGGATAAATATTGAACGGCAGAATGTACTCTACATTGACGGATGTTTGCGGACCACTGTAGGCGATGGAAAATTGATTTTGGTAGAGGCTATGAGTAACACGTTTTGGTGGTACGGCCCGATACCTAACCCACCTTATTTTGAGGAGGCGCCATGAGCATACTCGAACATATTAAGACTCCAGTGGCGCAGGATATCGATGGCTATGGTTATATCTATGATGCTGATGGTCGATTTATCTTGCGTACCGTAACGACGCGCGAAAGCCGCCGACAACTTATAGAACGGGCGGACGAGCTGGTCAGAGTGTTGAATAGTGTGGAGGAGCTGGTAGCGGCGGCAGAAGAACACGTAAAAGCACAGTGTGGTTTGCTGCTTTCAGAGGCGATGATCTTTAAGAGACAGGCTGCCGAAGCACGACTGCTGCAAGCACTCGCTGCAATGCGGCCCAAGAGCAAGAGCGTATATCGTCGGGAGCACTTCCAACACGACAAAAATGGCGAAATAATACCGTAACAACCACTGGAGACTTAGTAATGGTTAATACTCTCGTCTTGTATCATGCAAACTGCCGCGATGGCTGGTGTGCGGCGTGGTTGATGAAGCAGGCTTTTCCAGCAGCGGAATTGGTCCCTGTACAGTACGGTGAAGACCATCCCGATGTTACCGGAAAGGCTGTTTTCATCGTTGATTTCAGCTACCCTCGTGACGTGCTTCTAAGAATGCGGGACATATGTAAGAGTATCACCGTCTTGGATCATCACAAGACCGCCGAGGCTGAATTAGCTGACCTGGACTTCTGTGTCTTCGACATGAAAAAGTCGGGTGGCCGTCTGACTTGGGAATTTTTGTGGGACAACGAACTTTTGTCTGATAGTTTTAATGATACAATTCCTACACCGTGGCTCGTTGAGTATACCGAGGACCGAGATCTATGGCGATGGAAATTGCGATATAGTAAAGAGATCAACGCGGCACTTTGGAGCCACCCTATGGACTTGCCGACGTGGGACGCTCTGCATCGTATTGACCCACTGAAAACTATGGTTTCGGAGGGTGCAGCAATCTTACGCTATCAGCAGCAAGTTGTCGATGAGCATGTAACGCACGCGACGGAACAGGAACTTGCTGGTTATAAGGTTCTTGGCGTGAATGCTACGACGCTGTTTAGCGACATTGCCGGGAAATTGGCCGCGGGGCGACCATTTGGTTTTGCGTGGTTCTACAATGAACACGGGCAGAAAGTTTACTCCCTACGTTCTCGTGACAATGGCATGGACGTATCAGAGATCGCCAAGCAGTTCGGTGGTGGCGGACATAAACACGCGGCTGGTTTCCAAACGAACCCTCGCTGAACATGATGAGCGGTTGGCAGAGTTATTGGCATCACATGACAATGATCCCGTACGCTCATACCCAATTTACATGCGACATCTCGCTGAGTTTCACAACCGGGAGACGGTAAGAAGCAGTACGTCTACAGTGCAGGAT
>SDBT01005453.1_pt1 | contig 21335 bp, 33 predicted proteins | sample 2277101 | NCBI WGS metagenome assembly SDBT01 (sample SAMN10404973, study PRJNA504765) | marine sediment metagenome | isolation source: marine sediment core GS10_PC15, 103 cmbsf | place: Arctic Ocean: Southern Knipovich Ridge | collected 2010
AGGCATTTGTTATCAGTAGATGAAATTGAATGGTTTGAAAGAATCAAGAAGGGAGGGAGCAATTGAAGATATATAAACTGGCAGAACTACGGGACGGTGTAATATACCTGGACGGGATCAAGCATTCAGTGATTGAAGGTAAGCATTGTATTTACATACCTTCTGCAAATCTTAAGATCATCTGGACTTACAACGGCAAGATTGAAGCTCTGCAGGACTGGGATAAAGGCCGCAATGCAACAGAGATCAGCCTTGGTCAGTTCAATACCGATTGCAATGGCTACGATGAGGAAACCTTGCTCAGCATTGCGAATGAATATACCATAATGTACATCCTGGCAGATAATGCCATGGCCCCGACCATTGGCGACTTCGTATATATAGAGCAATTCGTCGCTACAGCTCCGTGGGGCGCATTGCACTGCGATTGTAAGGGTAAGTATGGCTACCAGATGGCAAACGCGCACAAGGCTACTGTACCGGGCAAATACAATCTTGAAGCCTTTATGGATTTGATGGATGGTCGAGTAGACATTTCCGAGGGGGCGATTGGTGATTTGCAAAAAGCGGACAATGTGATCAATGGCTATTTGATAGACGTTCGCCGTACCATCTGGGACATGATGCAATACCGGAATCGTCGTATTCTATTTTCAGAGGTAAGAACTCTTTTGTCGGTTCCAATGGATAAAGATGCTCTGAAGGCAAAGATTATGCAACTTGCTCAGTTCCCATTTAAACAACGGAAGAGCAACTACCAATCATATTTGATGAATGGTGAGTATATTGGCGGTAGTAGGAATACGCAATACCGCATTGATAAGATGGGATTTGACAAGGTCGAGATGGCAGGTAGAACCGTTCTGGATCTTGGCTGTAACCTTGGAGCAATGTGCTTTGACATGTACCATCGTGGTGCAAGGAAAGTTACCGGCATTGATGTTGAAGCGGACTATACCAATTGTTCCAGGGAGCTTGCTCGTTATAATGGAATGCCGATCAACTTCCTGACCATGGACTTGAACGATACGGATGCTGTTGCAAAATGGACCAAAATGTATTACCCTACTGGTGTGGATGTTCTGTTTGTTCTGTCTTTGTACAAGCATATGAAAGAACAGTTCTGGACTCTACTCAATAGCATTAATTTCAGAACTTGTTATGTAGAGAGTCACAATGCTCCCAAGGGTTTGGAAACAGAGCATGTGAAAGAAATGATCAAAATATTTAAGTCGTTGCCAGTACAAGTTGAATATCTGGGCATGACTGAAGATAGGTCCCCAAGGTGTGTATGGAAACTGACCGCATAAAATTTCATTGGTCGACTGAATCTGGTTCCGGGGTTGCTAACAACTACGGGTACAAGGTTCACAACGATACGTTGCGTGAGTATACCGAACGGATAGCTACCATTGATCCTACTGCTCCGGACGGTTTAGTGATACTCCCGTTGGAAAGGTACACGGAACGGCTGCCCGGTAAGATCAATCACCTGTTCAGTATGTTTGAAGGCGAAACCGTAATTGCCGATCAAGTAGAGAACTTGAACTTAGCCGACTATGTGATTACTCCTTCGACTTTTGTGCGAGATCTGTTTGCCAATTATTTTGATCCGGAGAAGTTGTTCGTATGCAACCATGGAGTGACAAAAGACTTTCGGTACCACAAGCGGCATGCACCTAGGAGGAATCAAAGTTTTCGGTTCCTCTGGATAGGCGCTCCTAATCCTCGCAAAGGCTGGGAGGAGTTGATCAATGCATGGAAGGCTTTTCGTAACGTACCGAATATGGAACTCTACATCAAAACGACTGGTCTTGCCAAGCCCATGGCTATCAATGGTAATGTGTTTATGGATAGTAGGGATTTGTCCAAGAAGGCATTGATCAAACTCTATAACTCTGCTCATGCCTTTGTATTCCCAACTCGCGGGGAGGGGTTCGGTTTAACTTTGGCTGAGGCCATGGCCACCGGCCTGCCGTGTATTGCAACTTACTATTCAGGACTGACAGACTTCTTTGATGATAAGGTGGGCTACCCCATTGGTTATGACTTGAAGAAGCAAGGAGTAGAGAATAGCAAAGGCGAACGGATTGGCGAAACAATTGCAGCCTTCCCGCACATTGATGAATTGGTTCATCAGATGAGTTACGTCGTTGCCAATTACAAAAAGGCATTACAGAAGGGGCAGGCAGCAAGCCGAAGGATAAAGACTCGATTCACTTGGGAGCAGGCTGCCCAAACGTTAGTTGAAGCAATTGGAGGAACACAAAATGGCACTCATTAGTGCAGATGATATTAAAGTTGAGATCCATAGTATTGCTGATGACGATACAAGCTGGGATGCCCTCCTTGGTGTATTGGCAATAGCCGTTGAAAGGATATTTGGAATCATAACTGGCCGAGTATGGGAGCAGGCTGAGTTCACGGAATTTCAGAACTCCTATAACTTTCAATCTGTGATCAATTTGAAGAACTATCCCATTGCTTCCATTGCTTCTTTCCATGATGATCCGGACTGGTCATACGGTTCCGATACTTTGATTCCTGCTACTGACTATACTTTTAATGCAGAGGATGGCTCTTTGTTTTATGCCGGTCAGTTAGCAGCAGCCAAAAACAATCTGAAGATCGTTTATACTGCCGGGTATACTGTTGCGAACTTCGATGAAGGTATTAAACAGATATGGACTCGGCAGGCTGCTCAGTGGTACTTGGATCCCAAGGGCAAGAGTTGGTCTTTAGTAACGCAGACGCAACCGGGCGGGAACATATCTCGCCGAGAATTGGAAGACGGCTTACTCCCCGAATTCAACCTGATGGCTCAGTTACAAGGGAGCATCAATGGCTGATACGGAATTTGTACCTACACCAAGTTGGATCAGTTGGCGAAAGGCCCTGACCGATTATCCAAGACGGTCAGAGCAGCGTTACCTCCATCTGCTTAATAAGTATGCACAGCTTGCCGTACGCCGAGCACAGACGCATTACTTGGTCGGGGGTAATCCTTTGCATGTTAGAACGGGCCGAGGCCGTAGTTCGGTCACCAAGAGCATGGCACAGAAGATCGGTATGGATTTTGTTGTTCGAGTAGGCAGCAGAGTCTTTTATATGGCCATCCATGAAGACGGTGGCCGCTTTACATATAATGTACCGGCACATACAAGAATCATAACAAAGGCTTTCGGAAAAAGCATAGATCCTGTAGTAGCTCACGTACGGGGACATACTCGTACGAGCGTATTCCCTGCTCGGCCATGGTTGAGGCCAGCCGTGAGAGATCAATTACCATCGTTTGAAAATGAACTTGAGAACATAGGGAGAGCATTGTTATGAGTGACCCTTATCAATTAAACGATATGCTGGATTTTTTGATTACTAAGTTCAAAGCGATCAGTACAGATTCAGGATACAATTTTACGATGAAGAACGATTACGTCCAGAAGAAATTCGAGTTGATACAGGAGGCAGCAGGCTATCCGTTTATCTGTCTTGGTAGCAGTCATATGACTGGTAGCGAGCAAACGGATCAGGTCAGGTATGACTCGCCGTTATCAATCGAATGGTTTGGATATACTGATTCATCGACCGATCCGGTTACTGAAGCTGTTAAGTTAGCGGCTGACATGGAAAAAGCTATCTATGTTGATGAGTCGTTAGACGACAACGTTTGGGGACTGGGCATATCATATGATATTACATCGTTTGAAGCTAACGGAATTTGTGTGTTAACGTTAACGGCAACCGGAGTTCATACTAAGACTTAGGCTGCTAGGGAGGAACAAGACATGTCTGATTTTATTACAGGTCGCGAAGCTATAGTCGCGTTGAAGCAAGGTGTTACATGGAATACTGCTGAAGGGGTGGGTGCCAACGACGGCATCCTAATCACTACCGGCCTGGGCGGAGCAAAGGCTCCTGGGTATGTAGATGATGACTCATTGGGAAGCCCCGATATTCTTTTCTCGTATCGGGTGACGGAAGGCAGGCCGGATACCTTCCAGGGCTACCTCCGGTACGAAGGGTGGGACGTTGCCCTGGCCCTGGCCCTGGGCGTTGCAGGAACCCCGAGTGGATCCAGTGCATACTCGAATACGTATTATCCGGCAGATAACATCGATGGCCTGTTTGCGACTATGGTTGCCAAGAAGGCCAATACAACCAAAGGTATTTGGGAACTGCCGTCTGCCAAGATTCATGGCTTTGAGATTGCCGGTGCCATTGGCCAGATTGCTACCATCAATTTCAATGTGATGATGGACAAGGTAGAGATTGAGAATCCGGCTAATACGACTACCAATACCGATGCGGTAACGTACCCCGATAAGGCCAATGCCTGCTTGATGGACAAGGAGTTCCGGATCCGTATGAATGCTCAGTCTGGTGGAGCGTTAACCGATGCGGACAAGATCTTCCCGACGAGTTTCCGGTTTACTTACAACAGGCCGCAAGACGAGAATCGACTGGCAAGCCAGATTGCTGCTGATGAACCTACTCAGTCAGGCTTTGCTGAGATTGGTATTGAATTGGTCTTTGACAAGTACAGTAGTGATACGTTCACTTCTGCTATCAGCAATGATACGGATCAGAAGATGGACATCTGGTTCCAGGGGCCTGTTATTCCCGGTAGTGAAGATACCTTTATGTTCCGGCTTGACTTGGCGAAGGTCACTTGGCAGTCGGATGCTGCTCCGCTGAACGGCCCTGGTAAGATTGGCCAAACGGTTACAGGGGTAGTAAGGGCAGTAACGTCGGCCCCGACTGGCATGGCAGCCTTGACGGACCCCTTCCGGGTGTATGTACAGAATACTCGGTCGACAGATCCACTGTTATAAACAGTTATCGAGTAGAACGCAAGAGGGAGGCTTATGGTAACAGCCTCCCTCTTTTTGTTTGATCCCTCTTTTATCTTGGTGCCGGTTTTTCGGCTGGTCCTTTCTTGAGGCCGAATGTAGGAACATCCATTACGGGCTTCTTACCGGTCACAGTTATCCTGCCAATGTCAAACCAGTGAGCATCAGACAATTTACCTTTCTCATCTGCCTTTGGTCTGATTGATACCTGTACGCAACCATACAAATCAAAACAAACCGAATCGGCAATACCTGTGACTTCCGTTACCTTGTCTTTGACCTTAAGACCCAACAGGTCTAAGCCTTCTTTCACTTGATCCTTTGCCATTTTTAAATATCACCACCTTTCTATATTGCTTTAATGATAATCCAGCCCATGACTACTCATCCCTGATATGGCTAAGTCCTCAAAGCTATGGACTGGATTAAATAGGAGGAAGGTAGCAGGTTAGCGATTCTCGCACGGGATCCTGCCACCTCCACACTCAGGGATTATGCCAATGGTATCTAATGATCCCGTGCGAGCACTCATATATTTAGTCATCTACCTCTACCAAAGAATAAGTTATCTCCTCCTCTACTTTCAGCGTTCTTAAAACCGATACCACTATAATCTTAGCTCCTGAACCCACTTCATGGGAACGAACTGCAATATCTAACGCCTCTCTCGAATAATTGAGCCATCTGTTAGACTCCCCTTGAACTAAAAGCATTACCTCACAGTCTTCAGTTATGCTATCAGTTATACTTTCGACTAAACCTTCAGTTATGTTAGGCGGCTCTCCAGGTGCCTCATGTCTATCTGCTACCATTTTACTCTCCCTTTGTTCTATCAAGTTTTCTACCTCTTCTAATATTTTCTTACTCTCCCTCCTCTTCTTTTCTGCTATATTTCTTCGAGTTCTTTTTTCAATCAGCCTTTCTGCTGCTGCCTTTTTCTTTATCTCTTCAGGGTCATAGTTCTCCCTGCCCTCTTCGAATATCTTTCTTCCTTGCTCACAGTCCCTACATCTAAATATGTCTTGATACATATTGCGCCGAGTTATACTAAAACCCTTATCTCCTTTCTTCAGGTTCGACGCTGCATACTTATTGATGCATGTAATATTCGTATAGGCTTTGAGGCCAGTCTTTTCGCATACGAATTTGAACTTATCTTCAAACTCATTCATGCTGCAATTACCTCTTCTGTCAACTGCGATACTCCGTTCTCTATGGTTACATAGAAGATCTTGTCGGCTCCGTCCTTAATGTCCCGGATCGGTGCGCGTTCGTCACTCACCATTATGATTTGGATTCCTAGGTCACGGCTGATCCGCTTTACCATCTGGATCGCTCGTACGTTGTCCTCGATGCCTTTTATATGTTTGAACGGTTCATCCAGGATTAGTACCATCCTCGGCGACGGATCACTCAGACCAATAAAGGCAATGCGGAAGCCGAAGCCTGCAATGTCTACTGTACCATAGCCGGATTGCCCTAAAGGATCAAACTGTTTACCGTTGCGGGCAAAGTTGAGCACACAGTCTACTTTGCCTCTGGCCGGTTTGAACTTGAGGGCTATGGAGTAGGGATCCTCGAATACGTATTCCATGCCAAGGGAGACGAGTTCACTTATCTGATATTCCAGTTGGCTCTGAGTCTGTTCGGCTACTATCTGGATGATATCCTGTGCCTGGGTGGAGTAGCCGATCTGTTGCGTCCAGTGGGCAATGTCCTCAGTGGCCTTGGTAATGTCCGCCTGGATGGATTGCTTGGTACCTTGCTTTCGTTCAAGCACTGTTCGGAGTTCTATGAGGTTCATGCCTTCTCCTAATACCAATCGTCTTGCATAGCATCCCATTCTTCAAAATAGTGACCGAGGTCAACGAGTAAACGACCTGCTGCTAGTCCAATTAGAATCACGACTACAATCACAATGATCTTTAGTATTATCATCGTCTATGCCTCCCAGGTATATTCACCTTCCAGCTTGGCGACGCCGTCTTTGAGTAGCTTCTCGTCGGCGTCAATGGTAGTACTCACATCGTCCAATTCGGTTTTCGCTTCTTCCAACGTTGCGACTCCGAATTGCTTTAAGGATTCAAGCTCGCCCTGCAACCGGCCTTCCAGGCGAGTAGTCTCCGTCTCGGCTGTTGTAACTTTGTTTTTCATGTTGATCAGTTTCTGTGCAATGTCCTGGGTCATTATGCTTTCTCCTTTACAGGAACATATTCATCCATGCGTTCCTGTAGTCTTTTAATTGTGAACTTGATTACTTGCTTTGCCGTTATGTGATTATACATCATGTGAGCCCATTCAATGAGAGCGTCGGTCATTAAGTTTCCGGCCTTTTCTCGGCGCGTCATGGCATTGCTCCTATGATTTTATCTTTCACGGGTTTCCTTAGTCGAGTAGTTTCAAATAAGACGTCCATGTTGTTTTCAAAGCTACTTGACAACTCGCTCTTGTTCCATGATTCCTTGGCTTGTATTACAAAGGACTGATACCGGTCTTCTCGTTGCTTGTTCTTCTTTATATGTTCCCGGCTGAGTACGTCTGCCTCGATTGGTATGTAAACGCATTCAATCTCATTCGTTTCGGCATACCATAAATAGATTCTCGGCTTATGGTCTACTTGATCTGCATTGCTCCGCATAAGGCTACCAGGGTTCACGAGGTGCCGACCCTCATACTCAGCGGTGAAGGCATTGTGATTGTCGCCGGAAAGGATTAGGTCGTACTGTGGATACTTCTTGAGCAGCTCCATGGCCTTCGGTGCTTTCTGGCCGGGCCATAACGGCTTCCCTTCCAGTACCATTTGATGAGTCATGGCAATGTTCGGACGTTTTATAGAATTCGTTGTACTGAGAGATTTACCAAAGGGAAAGACTGTTAAGTAAAAATTACGTAGTATATTGCATTCGATTATATTGCTGTATAGAGTAATCGCCTTGCCTTCATACAGAACTCCTACTGCCGACTCATTGATAAGCTCCAGACTATGGTTTGGCAGATCATGCTGCCCAGGGATTGCAATGATCTCAACTTCCGGGAAGTTAATCAAGCACCAATGCAGTAGCCAGAACGGCCAATTGCGTACTCCGGCTCTATGGCCAAGATCACCGGCCAATAGAATGGGGCAGCCATATGTTTTTGCTTCTACGAAGATGAAGAGTAGTTTGCCGAACAAGGCTTTAATGTAATCATCAGTCCGAGCGACCGGCTGATCGGGGCGAATATGCCAGTCCGATGTGAGAATACAACTCGGTGAACGTTTATTTGTTTTCCTTCTGCGAGTTCTTGTTGTCATATTTCTAAACCTTTTGCTAATGCAGAAACCAAAGGTTGATTGAATTCAAGACGACATCTTGCTATCTTGCTTTTCCGATTTGTTTTTATTGGATGGAACCATTCTGTGAATTGAGGTCGTCTACAAGAAGTGCAAACAATTTCACATACTCTGAAAGGATTATATACAGGCCCATGATTAAAGATCACCCATCCTATACGGGTCGGTGCTCCGCAGTATTGACATATTCTCTTGTCTGTCATTTTGTTACCTCCGATTCACAGAGTGGACATATCTCCGGCATTGCCGCTTCATAGTCCACCCGTAGAGTAGTTGCTGTTGCTTTGGCAGTAGTAACTTTCGTTTGGAGCAATGCGATTGCCTTCAAGGCATTGTCCATGGTAGTCTCTCTGGCGATATCCGCATTATACCGGACTTGAATAATAGTCAGTTCTTCAATACGGCTTTTGTACTTGGTAATAGCTTTGTATTTTGTAAGCAGTGATTGACCATCTTCAATGCTTTTGATCGCCTGTTGGAGCTGGCTTAATTTAAGCCGATTTAAGGCGAGCCGGTCTTGTATGCCGACCAATGTAGCCAATTCGTCGGCTACGCCTGGGTAGCGAGCTGTGGCGCCGATTTGTTGCTGAATATTGCCGATGTTGGCAATGGCTTTTTGCAACCCTGCCTGTTTGGCCTTATTTGCCGTGATTTGTTGGCCGGTTGCTTCGAGTTCTTTCAACTGGCTGTCTGCTGCCTCTATCCAGTCATAATCACCAAGAGATGCCGTCTTGGCCAGCAGCACGGCTTCGGCAGTTTTCTTCTCGGCCTTCTCAGTGTTCAAGGTCTTTTGGATATTGCTTTGCGTCTCGGCCATGGTATCCAGGTTCACAAGTTCGTTCAGGAACCTTGCTTTGTCTGGATCGCTCATGCCAATGAAAAAGAATCCGTCGCCTTGTTCATGGATGTTCACCGGTTGAATGTTGAGTAGTCGGGCTACGGCATCCGGTACCTTTGCACCCGGTTTGTCCAGGCGTTGCTGATTGCCAATCTGGTAGTAGTTATGACCGGTTCCGCGCTTTACTCGTTTGATAACATCTGGTGAATCGCTTACTTTAATACTAACGGAGGTTTCATCTTTGGCAGTAACCCACCAACTCCGTATGTTGCTGCTGCCTTCAAGTTGGTGCTCCGGAGTATTGTTGATCACCCATAGCAGACTCCGAATGGCCAATGCGCTCTTGCCGTGGTCGCTTTCGCCTACGAATACATTTACTCCAGGCGATAGGTTAACTTTGGCATGTTTCCAACTTTGGAAATTATGAACTTCAAACGATTCGATCATTGTAGTTCCTTAATCATTTCTTTAATTTTTCGATAAACTGCATCACCAGAATAACATTGCTTATTGTCTCCCCAAAATAATCTACCCATTTTGCAGATATTGTGACGATCCTTTTCTGCCGTTGTTTCAAAATCTATTTTTTCGGAGTTGGTATCTTCAATGTATTGTCTGATAGAAATCATTATAACTCTAACGAGTTCTTCATCAGTACGAAAATCCCCTCCCAAAAAAGCAACATGAATTCGTATATCATTTCTCAGCTTTTGTGCATTAGAACCCAGTCGTCAAGTGGCATCATGGGCAGTCTCCCCTGTTTTGATTTCCCTGCCGTCAATTTGTATAGTTTCAATAATTCTGCTCTTGCCAATTCGAGTACATGAAAATATACTGTATCATCGTCATCGTATAGTAAGTCTTCATTATGGACATCCGTGTGAACTTCCAAGTAATTTGCAACCAGATCGTGACAAGCCACCATTCTCATATGATCACTAGTAGAGATTGGAGGTTTGATTTGCAAATGATACTTCTTCCATAAATCATTCTTCACATAGCTCATGGACAGTCCTCCTCTTTGATTTCTGAACGCCTGAAATACATTAGTCCTTCATCAGTCATACAAGCGACTATCAGTTCATCCGGGAATAACGTTGATTGTACCTGGGTGGATTTAATGGACGAACTCAGTATGATCGGAGGAGTTTCTGTTTCAATAAACGTATTCAGATATGTTGCAATCAAATATCTTACTGCTATTCCCGTCACGATAACTATAATGATTATTTTAATTTTTGGATTCATGGATCTCCTCTGCACATACTCGACAAGCCCATACTTCATTTCCAGTTAATGGAGATATTACACGTTCCCAATACCAATGAGTAGGATTATACTCTTCTGCAATACGGATATGATTTACGTTTACAATTTTTTCAATTTCGGGTTCCGGCTTATCAGAACAGATTCTACAAACGTATTCTTTCATTGTCATAGTTCAATCCTTTGGTAGCAGCCGGATCTCGGCTTTGCGTATTGAGTAGCCAAGCGAAATTATATGGTTGAAAATGTCAATGGTTGATACATCACTAGAGTCGGCCTTGTTGATAATATCAGCAAGAGTATTTGTGCCGCCATGAGTACGTATATAGCCTATTACCAAAGCCTCCATCACAAAGTCCTGAGGGCCGCTTGGCCCCATGATTGTTCCGTCTGGCCGCACAGCGACATATGTAACCTGTACAGTTTGGTCAGGAGACTGGTTCGATCCCGGTTCAGGTCTTTCTGAACGTGATGCTTCTTGGTGAAAGACTCCGTTTTTTGGCATAGGTGTTTCCATTAATCCCTCGCTAACATCTTAACAAGGTTCCCGTCTTGCAGAGCAAGATATGCACCGCAGGCATCGGCAATGTGTTCAAAGGCTCCGACTCCGAATTGTTGATTGCACAGGTAGTAGGTAAATTCCTCGCGTTGGCCTTTAGGGAAGTTCGCTGACCGTTTACAGTTCACCATTTTGGAAGTCGTAGGAGAATAACCAAACATCAAGCCAATACGATTCATCATGTCCGGCTTGGTAGCAGTAGTCGTGCCGCAGGTTGCAATCTTTACATCGGCAGGGGTACACCATTCGGCAGGAATCCCGAGCAAGGTAACAACGGAACCCATTATGGCAGTCGCCATGCTCATCTTTGCCATGGCTGAAGCATTCTGTGAACCTCCGCTGGGTAGTTCACCTACGATGCAAGTTATATGATAGTCTTCGATCAGGCTTTTTATTGATCGGGCAAGGAATCCAGCACGAGTCACATATTCATTAGCGACGAGTATGTTCTTCTGCTTACTCTTGGGATTAGTAATCAGGCCGCATTCTACCGGCTTATGGTTCTGGAAGATTGCCCAACCAGTCTTAGCAAAGCCAACGTCCAGGGCGAGGATGGAACGGTAATGGTGTGCTTGAACGGTCTTGTTTTCCCAAGTTTCTCCAAAAGATGATTCGTCCAAGGATGTCTTGATTGTCGTCCGACGTTTGAATTTACCCATCTAAAGCCTCCTTCAATGCATCTACTTGACTTTCAATGAACTCATTCAGTTCGCCCATCAGTTCATCAAGGGCAACTTGCCGTGGTACTTCTTCCGGGAAGGTTTCCTCCAGGCTGGCATCAAAGCGGGCATATTCATAGCTCTGTGCTCCCATGCTGACCGTCTTACCATATGAAACGCTGACCTTTCTACTCATATTATTCAAACCTCCTCGGCATGTCCGGGCGGAAGGTTGCTTCAACTTCCAGCCATGCCTTGCCGACTGCTATTTGTACGGATTCCATCAAGTCGTCATTATGGATCTTATGGCGTAGATCTTTCTTCAGGTAGGACTGGTCTCCATAAACACCGCCTGGAGTTATGTAGCCGCCTTTCTTCTTCCAGGTTTTGGTATCAGTGAGGTAGTCAATACAGCTACCAATGTCGTCCATCCCGAAGTCGGTAAATACGTCTATCTCTACAGTACGTTCTTTGCCGGTGAGCTTGTTCTTGATAAACTCTAAGCGACTCCTGCTGCCAATTTTGAGCTTCATTGAACCGATTTTTGGATTGTGCGTTTTTACCTTGGACATATAGATTTGATGAACCGAGTAGAAGAACGGTGCTTTACCGCCCGAAGTAGTCCATTGCTTCTCGAACTTGCTTGCTCCTATTTTGCTACGAATTTGTTGTACTATGAACAATGCGCTCTTTGTAGCTTTGAGTCTACCATTCACCATTCGGAGCAGTTCCGTACATGCTTTGGCCTTCTCAGTTTTGTAGCTGCCCTTTAAAGCCTTTACAGCTTCATCATCAGTTGCTTTGGCGAGTAGTCGTTTGTATTCCCGTTCGAGTTCTTCGCCGGTTGTAAGGGTATCCAATGAGTCCAGTATGTAGATGAACGGTTTGCTTTCCGTTATACGACCGAGCAGGTTCTCTTTCAGGTCTTGGATGGTATTGCTATACAGAGGGAAGTCATCGTCCCAGTCGGGAGGCATCATTCGTTCCTGTACGACTTTGCCAAAAAGGTATGGAATGTCGAATCTGTCTACTGTTTCTTCACTATCGTCATAGATCAAGTCGTACTCGTCGAACCGGGAGTCTTGGCAAATTGCAGCCAGCATATTGAGCATCAGGATTGTCTTGCCGCCCTGGCTTGCTCCGGGTACAGTTACAATTTGACCCAATGCAAAGGCTCCGAATGGATTGTCACTCGCAGCGCAGTTTAGCAAGGTCAGGCCGCTCGGGATGAGTACTGATGTATCAATCATACTTTTCCCTGCAACCGGCTCCGTACTGTTGTGCTCTACTTGATCGACTAAGTTCTGTCGGCGTGTTCTTTGTGGAGTTCTACGGGTACGTTCCATTCATTGCCGTCCGTTAGGAATTTCATGAAAATGTTTTTGTCAATATGCAACCGGCCACCAATCTTTTTGCCGAGTTTGTACTTATATGACCATTTACGAATGGTGGCCATGGTTACACTGCCAACGATTCCACACGCAAGGCCATGAGCCTTACGTGTGGATATGTATTCAGGAGTCGTCATTAGCCCCTCGTTCTTGTACGGACGGGGCCTGTTGTTGCAGAGGCATCAGTAGCCGGAGCAGCACCGCGTGTACGGGTTCTACCTGTTGCAGCCGGAGGAGTATCAGCCCCGGCAGTACGAGTCCGTGGTGTCGGTGTGGGTGGGTCTGGTTCGCCTCCGGCTGCCGGACCGGGATCATCAGGATCATCAGGATCGGCTGCATCCGGTGACAGACTCGCACATGTTTGGTATACTTCAGCATTGCATTGGTCGCATTCATTAAATGCATTATAATCATCTCCAATGCTTCCGCCGATTGGGCACTTGGGTGAATCAGGTACTTCAGCGGTAGTAGGAGCAGATCGTCTTGTGCCAGTGCTTCTTGTACGGGTAGTTGTACCGGCAGCAGCATCACCTTCAGGGGTTGGCCCGGGATCATCGTCATCGTCCATGTTCGGTGGGACTTCCAGGGACATATAGATTCTGGCGACTTCATCATAAGTAGGGATCACTAACATTTGATCCAACGGGAATACATCGTCCAACGTTTCAATCGGCCATGGTTCGTTACGGGCATCAAAGCTGAATTGAGCAGCCTCGAAGAAGCTATTCTTGCCGATGGACTTTTCACGGCCTTCAAAGACTACTGTTAGGCCGTCCGTCAGGTCGCTGAAGGCACCAAAGCCCTGCGGATCTATCTGCAACCGGCCCTGGAGTATCTCCTCGAACAGTTTGTAGGAAGCATCCCTCCAGAGCATTATACCGGCCTCGGGATTGTTATAGTCGTATATATTGTAGGTGCAACGCCAGCTAGGCATAAGGAACTTGATCATCTTTTCCTGGTTCTGGGTTCTGGCACCCTTGTCAATATCCCACAGTTCTTGCAAGGCTTCACAGATGGGGCATTTATGACCAAAGGTTTTTCTCAGGCAGAGTACGGGTTCCTCGGCCTCGCCCTGGCGCCGATGAATGGCATACTCCAATTTGTAATCGGCCAAGCCGACTTCCAGGCCATTCTTTGCACCGGTCGGCTCCTGCATATTCTGGTACCAGTCCTGGGTGATGGGGAACGGGAGGAAGTCAAGTACGTTCTCAACTCCGGGGCCGCCGAGCATCTTGTAAAGGCTTACTTCACGTTCTCCGGCTGCAGACATGTCCAGTACAGTCTTTGCTCCGAGGCCCGTCTTGCCCCTGTTCTGAGCACTCCGTTGTGCTCGTTCCTTCAGCTTCCTTTGCATTTCTTCGTAGTCGTATAGCATGTTTTTCTTTCTCCTCGTTAATGGTTCTTGCGATTACTTTGGTAATGATCCGGATAAGGAATATTACTGCAATCGCGATTATTATGATTTGGAATGGATCAAATCCAAACACTGTTAACTCCTTTTGCGCGTTCGTTTTGTAGGAGACTCAGTCGCTTTAATATCGGCATTGAGTTTACTGCGTTGTTCTCTGGCACCTTTCACGGCTGCTTGTACTGTCATGTCTACAACGCGTTTGCCACCCGGAATATCTCTTGGTTGTTGGGGGCCAACATAGTACTCGGCAATCCAGAGCCGCACCATATTCTCCAATGCAGCCTTGCGGTTGCTGAATGCAATACAGGCACCTTGGAGAATGCTACAGTCATACTCTGCCTGAATGAGTTCGTCCTTCAGGGCAATGTGGTCTTTGTGATCCCGGTAGTAGGCTTCCTGGAGAGTTGCATTGCCTGCACCGGTCTCCTTGGCTTCCTTGATCAATTGGCTCCGGCGAATCTTTAACCGTTCCCAGACCTTGTCCTTGTCGAGTACTGCTTGGGCATGTGCCTGGGCATACTTCATGTAGAGCCCTGGCTGATTGAGCCATGCTTCGTCTAACTGATCCGGATCAATTGCAAGGTCTTCCGCGTAATTGTATTCATTCTCTGGCATTTAATTCCCTCCTTTTGGTTTAACCTTGTTATGTATTAGTAACGGAAAAACGAACAAAAAGAACTTACTTAAAACAAACGTTAGCACATGAGAAGACGAGTCCCGGTTTGCCGTTGTAGTGATTCTGCTTTTCAAAGCAAGTCATGATGAATAATGCTCTCGGATCGATTTGCTTATTGTTCATCAATACTTTTGCCATATAGCCATTGATGGCTAGTCGAAATTGTTCCTCCTCCCCCTTTTTAATTGTTTGCAGTATGGCTGCAACTTTTGCCCATGATTCATTTTTCAGCAATGCTCGGGAAAGATCCTTGGTAGTCTTTTCATCGACTCCGGCACCTATAGCATCAATGCGGTCTGCCGGGTCAACGTCGAGTACTTTATCCAGCTTCTTGAGGGCACTCCTTGGTGAGCCTTCTGCTGCCTCGGCTATGTGCCGAATCGTAGCAGCATCAAAGTCATCGATCCCCTCACCGGCCAATACTTCATTGATCAATTGTTCCATCTGTTGTACTGTTAACAGTTGCGTCGTGAACGGCGTGCAACGAGTCAGTACTGTTTTGATCAACTTGTTGGCCTCTGTACTACAGAGTAGGAAGTATACATGGCTCGGAGCATCCTCCAGGGCTTTGAGCAGGCCATTTTGAAAGGCCCGACTGCCCATGTGTACTTCATCAAGTAGGTAAATCTTCACAATGTTTTTACCAGTCGGCAGGAATCGCATGGCTGCGCGTATCTCTCTAGCTGTATCCACGCCAGAGAACTGGGCAATGTCCAACTCCTTGAAGTCCATGCTCTTGGGGTCGCAACCAAGTTCTCTCGCAACGATTCTTGCGAGAGTAGTTTTGCCGGTTCCGGACGGTCCCTCGAATAACCATGCGTGAGGGAAGTCTTTATTTTCCCTGCCGAGTATGCTCCGGATTGCTGCTACTGTGCCGTCCTGACCGAGGACGTCGTCAAATGTTCTTGGCCGGTAGTCTGTGTCTAATGGCATTGCATTGCTCCTTTTTTGGTTTTGAAGTTGTGGGCAGATAGTGGTATGTAGTTGTCCCGTAGGACGGCTTTTATGTTCTCTTCATGACTGGCCTCTTCTTTCCGCTCCCGGCGAATCACCTTGGCATGTTTGAAGTCCAAATAGTGTTTGAGGAACTTCCGTTTGCTAGGTTTGATTTTTCTGAAGGCATTGGTAATCCATCCAGGGCCATTAATGTCATAGATTGTTACGAGTACATTGAATAGTCCGGTACCGAAGTCTCTAGCGATTACTATCACTCGTCTTTTCGTTTTGGTTTTTTGGTAGCCATAAATATGCTCCCTGACCTCTTGGGTAGTTTTTTGCAGAGAGTCGGTATGTTGTGTACCCTTGATGATGTAACAGGTTTCCAGTATTTGCTGCAATCGTTCAACGCTGAGTGAGTTCCGTTCAACAAAGTGAGTAGTCATATAGAAGTTCATTTCTGATTGCATAGAGTAGTTCACTCCTCGTAGTGGGTTCCGGTTGCTTCTCGATCTTTCCAGACGAGGTCGGCTGCCGATGCGATTCTGTCGTTGCTGTATTTCTCTGCCGTCCAGAGGAGTAGCTTGGACGGAACGAACTGGAGTATGGTACCCTTGAAGTCACCGAACGGGAAAGGTACTTCAAGGGCCTTGGACAATGCTGTTGCTTCTTTAGGTTTCATTGCTTATCTCCTTTTTTAGAATGGGACTTCTTCTTTGAGTCTATCGTGCCAAGCCTTGTTGTGTTGTTGGATCCATTTGGCCGGATCCTTATCGGTGATAACTACTAATGGAAACTCCTTGATTGCTATCTTGTTTACCTTGAAGCCTTTCGGTGACATGTACCGTTTGATTTCATACTCGTTGGGGTCGAGTCCTATTTGTTCAATACTAGCCTCCGGACTAAAGGCAAAGCCATTTATTATAGGACTTCGCACACAAGTACAATACCAAGGATTTGCATATACTCGACTCAATCCTTTGTGATCTTTCCAGAGAGTCACTATGATTGACAGGGGCAGTATGATTCCGACTTGTAATTTACTCGTGATTACACTTACGAGTTCGTCTATGCTACCTCTGTAGGCCATGGAGTTGTAAAAGCAATGTCGCCAGATGGTAAAACTGATCTGTTTGTTTGGTTTTTGTGTTTGGTACGTTTTGTACTTCTCGATTTGGTCATTGGATAAATTTAAGTGATTGCCATTGCGTATGCATTTGCTTTCTATAATTCGTTTACTCGACTCAACGTCCGGCTTGATGTTGTAGGGGCTGTCCTCGCCGAGTTTTACTATGGAGTCAACTAACTTACCACCGAAGAGGCCGCTTGCTATCATTTCAAAGAAGAAGCCTATATGGTATTGATTCGTGAGTCGTATACCGAACAGAGGCATCTGTTGGTGCCGGTGAGCATTTACTCGCAATCTATACGGTATGATAGGAGTAGTATGTAAATGCCGTATGTCTTTGAAGTGATCCCTCATGATCGCCTTGTCCTAATAGGTTTACTTCTTGGCGTTCGAGTTGTTCGGCGAGTACGTATTGGCTTATCCCGTGGGGTTCTTGTTGATTCTTCCGGGAGCATTCGCCTTGTACGAGTTTGCTGTTGTACTGGCTGCCGAGGAGTAGGAGTAGTTCCCTCAGGGACGGCTCCAAAGTAAAACTCGAATAGAGCAACGGCTGCTTCCGGACTCAATGGTTGCCACTCCAAGTCAAAGGCACCGGCATCCTTCAGGAGCTTGCCTGTCTTGGTAGTTTTCTTCACCGTTGGCTTAATGTCAAAGAAGCCTTGTACCTTTGGTTTACTCGTGCCCTGGCCTGCTGCCTTTAAAGCCTCAGCCTCACCGATACCATCAATCGCAGCCAATGGGGCAAAGAGAGTATCATCTTTTATGATCCAACGCAACGGGTCCGAGTGGCTGGCCTTGGGATACTCGAACCGTAAGCCTTTGGCCATTGCTTCATTCACGAGACGTTGCTTGTCCTCCTTCTCGTCATAGGTAAGAGTAGCAGCCATGAACTCGGCAGGGTAGTTCACCTTGCACCACCCTGTCCAATATGCCAATATTCCATAGCCTACAGAGTGGGCCAAATTAAATCCATAGGAAGCCCACTTCTCAAGGCCGACCCAAAAAGTTGCAGCCTGCTCAGGAGTAAAGGTTTGCATCTCAATGCAACCGGCTAAGAACTGCTCCCGGTATTGGGCGAACTCTTTACTGTCGCGCTTCTTGCCAATGACCTTCCGAATCTTGTCGGCAGTACTTTCCGTGAGGCCTGCTACACGGCTTATGACTTGCATAACTTGTTCCTGGTAGACGAGGAGGCCAAAGGTATCTGCCGTTACCTCGTCGTATATAGGGTTTGTAGCGCCGTAGGTGCCTCCCTGCTGCCTTTTAATGTATTGTTCGGTCATGCCACTGTCTGTGGGGCCTGGACGTACCAGGGCGACCAGGGCGACGATGTCACCAAAGGCTTTAATCTGCATTTCCATAGCGAGATTGGTAGTCGGCTTCTTATTAATCTGGAAGAGGCCTGCTGTATCCCCTGCATGGATGGAGTCGTAGACTGCTGCGTCGTCAAATGGAATCTTGCTATAGTTGAAGTCTACTTGTAATTTATTAATGAGTTCTTTTAAGTAACTCAGTACATCTAGGGTACTCAGGCCAAGGATGTCCAGCTTCATCAGGCCAGAGTACTCGGCATCTTCCATGTCCCAACAGCAAACGATTCTGTCGTTCTGTCGTTTAAGAGTGCAACGGCTGCCGTCGGTAAGATCATCGGCGGAAACCACTACTGCACCGCCATGGAGGCCGTGCTGCCTTAGCTGGCCTTCCAGCTTAATGGCCATCTTGGCTTCATCTTTATACATTGCAAAGAATCGTCTACCGGCCTGTGTATTCTCCATGCAGGCTGCAACTGAACCGGTCTTTAGCTTAACATCTATCTCACGAGTGACGGATAGTACGTCCTCGGTTGGGACTTCAAAGACTTTGCAAACGTCGTTGAGTACTGCTCGACCTTTCATTTTGCTATCAGTAGTAATGCCGCAGGTATTGTTCTTTCCGTATTTGGTTTCAATGTACTCGATTACTTCAGGTCGTCGGCGCTTTTCAAAGTCAAGGTCTATGTCGGGCCAGTCGTTACGTTCGGCACTAAGGAACCGGCTGAAGCTCAAGCCATGCTCAATGGGGTCTAGTTCTGTAATGCCGAGTAGGTAAGCAATCAAGCAGCCGCCCACGGAACCCCTGCCAGGGCCGACCATAATGTCTTTCGAGTGAGCATATTGCACTAAGTCCTGACAGATGAGGAAGTAGGGAGCAAAGCCTTTTTCCGTGATTAGATCAAGCTCACTGACGTACCTGTCCCAGTAGTCAAGCTCGTCTGGAACATTCCTCCACCCCATTCCACTCAAGCATTCAGCTTCTAATTTCTTGTTCGGTAGCTCTGACAACTCTGGTAGACTAATCTCCTGCTTCGGTATAAGGAAGTCGCCGCACATTTCTGCAATGAACTCGGTAGACAGAAAGGCATCTTGTACTTCGTTGTCCGTCCAGGACTCCTGCCGTTGGAATGCCTTGAGCATCTCTTGCTCATTCCGTAAATGGAGCCCCTTGAAGCCAAAGCTGAATCGGTTCGGATCGTTCCACTTGGCTTTGGTTTGTACTGCCAGTAGAGTCTCTTGGGCAGCCCAGTCCATTCGCTGTATGTAATGGCAGTCATTAGTCGCAACTAATGGCACGTCGCCATTGCACTTGGCATACAATTCTGCGACTCGTTTATGTTGCTCCTTTTGACTGTCAATGTTATGTGGCATGATTTCCAAGTAGATAGTTTCACCGCGCATATACAGTTCCATGAACAAGTCTTCTGCTCCGGGTAGTTGTAGGAAGCTCCCTGCACAGCCAGTGAGTATAACAATGTCTTCCAGGTTCATGTTGGCGATTATGTTATAGTCTATCCTAGGCTTATAATGGTGCCCCTCCAGGTGAGCTATAGTGATTACTCGGCAAAGTTCCGTCCAGCCAGCCAAGTTCCGGGCAAGGAAGGTTATATGTCCGCGCCGTTCCTTCTGTGGAGTCTGGGTAATGTCCGGTACTACATACATTTCACAACCGTGTATGGGTTTTATGCCTGCTGCAATGCAAGCCTTTTGCCATTTGATTGCTCCGGCAATGTTGCCATGATTGGTCAATGCTAAATGTGTGAAACCCATGGTAGCAGCCCGTTCGGTGTAGTCCTTGGCTGTACCAAAGCCGTCGAGTACTGAATACTCGTTGTGGACGTGCAAGTGTTGGAATGTCATATGCTCTTCTCCTCCAAGTATAATCCTGCGATAAGGTAGTATTGGTCAAGAAAGTGTATTTTTGCTACAGCATGATTCCATGGATCAATACTTACATCTGTATAAGGGCGCATACCGTTTTTGTAGGACTCCCATTCTTCAATGTTGCCGTTCGGCATTAGTTGTTCGGCTTCTGTTAATGCCATGAGTTTATCTATTCGTTCTATGAGCATATGGTCATGGTAATGGTAGTTTATAAAAGACCATTTTTTAAGGCACTGTGAATGTATGACCGCCAACATAGTTTTTTCTATTGCTTTTTGGCCGTCTGTTTTAATCGGACTTATTATGTCTCCAGTATAGGCTTCGGCAGCATCATGGAGCAGGCCAAGCAATGCGAGTCTCGGAATCTCTTTTGCAACTACTCGAGAAACCATAACACTGTGTTGAGCTACGCTGTATGGAAAAGATGTATGGCCGTTGAATCGGTTTGTTTGCGATAGAGAGTGAGCAATGTCTTCAATAGAAATATCTTCTGGAGCCGGATCAAGTACATTGACGAGCTTACCTGAATAGGTTGCGACTATGTTGTTTCCCATTTTGTTTACTCCTTGAATTGATAGAGGTTCAAATCAGTTTGGATTTTGTCGTTGTAGTCTTTTACCCATGCTCTTGCAATAGTCTCAGATTCAAACTTTTTCTTAATTCGGATCCACTTAAAGGGAGCAGGATCTTTCTTCCTCGGCCACTTGACTATTATTGCAAAGCGAATATACCACTTGCCGGGAGTACCAGTCATATACCCGATTTCAAAACCATTCAGTTTGATTACTGTATGATCTGGATGGAAGGCTGCATATGGGCCGGTCTCATTGTCTTTCTTGAATGTGAGTTTCTTCATGGCATGTCTTTTAGTTGTACGAGCTTCAATCCGTAGTTATTAACTCCTTTTGGTATGACTACTCCCTGCTTCAGCTTCAACTCATTCTTTCTGAATCGCCGGTAATCTACATGGTGCTGCCACCGGCCCCATTTGCGAATCACTTTGGTCACGTCCGGATGCTGCAACCGCAAAGACTCGGCCATATCCCAACGGCCATCGCCCTGGTAGAGCTCCTCGGTGTTGCCGCCGGTCAT
>SDBT01005454.1_pt1 | contig 21334 bp, 23 predicted proteins | sample 2277101 | NCBI WGS metagenome assembly SDBT01 (sample SAMN10404973, study PRJNA504765) | marine sediment metagenome | isolation source: marine sediment core GS10_PC15, 103 cmbsf | place: Arctic Ocean: Southern Knipovich Ridge | collected 2010
GATATGGTGATAACTTACAGTTAGGAGAGGTGACATGAAATTCAAAATTAGTGATGAAGTTAGAGTTGTGGCGGATGAAAAAAGGTTGGGGGAATGTTTTGTTGAAAGAACAATATCAGGAAAGACAGGGACTATTGTGGGAATAGGTATTGATGGTTGGCACAGTAGTCTTCACTCTTATAGTGTTAAGGGGGACAATTGGGTTTTGTTTCTCCCAGAAGACGGCCTCGAACTGGTCGAACTGGTCGAACCGGAACGCACGTTTGTAAGCCACGCTGATGGGGGGTTGGAGGTGAAGGATACCTCTATCCGTACTTTCGATACAGGTGCAACCCGTGACACAGTACAAGGTAAACTCAGTTACGTGAGGATTTTATCTCCAATAGTTTTGCGGAGATATGTAGAATATATGAATTTTCACGCAAAACAATCAGATGGAACTATGCGAGAACCAGATAATTGGAAAAGTGGTTTTCCCATAGAAACATATCTTGATAGTTTGGGGAGACATCTTGTAGCTGTATGGTTATTACAACAAGATTTTACTGAAACAGATAATCACGGGTCAGTTACATTAGAAGATTCTCTTTGCGGTATTATCTTTAATGCTATGGGATGGTTGCATGAGATACTTAAAACCAAACTCCCACCCAACAAAGTAGAGCTTGATTATCAAGCTGCTGTTGAACATGAAACAGGAGCATTAGAAACTGTGCCGGGTTATGGTGGTGATGTTGATGCCCGATAACAAAGAGTATATGAGGGAGTATCAACGCACCCATAAGGTTGAAAAAGCTCGGAACAGTAAGAAATACCGTTCCACTCTCATAGGCTGTCTTCGTGAACGCTTTAATCGCATAAAAGAACGGTGTAACGATCCAAGACATCCAAGATATAAAGACTACGGTGGTCGTGGCATTCGCTGTCTCTTTAATACATCCGATGAGTTCATAGACTATGTTACCAATGAACTAAAGATTGATCCTCGCGGCCTACAGGTTGATCGTATTGAAAATAATGGTAACTACGAACCGGGTAATATTAGATTTGTGACACCAAAAGTAAATTGCAGCAATAGAAGGGCGGTGAACCGATGACTGGATGGCAAGATAACGTAAATGGACTATTTGAGTTTTTGAGTGGATTTTTTATTCTACTCCACTGTGTTAAAATGTTCAAAGATAAGAAAATTCGAGGGGTAAGTTTGTTGGCCGCTGTTTATTTTACAGCTTGGAGTTATTGGAACTTACATTACTATCCTCACCTTGAACAGTGGTGGAGTTTTGGCGGTGGCATTTTTACCACAATAGTCCACACTCTTTGGTTTTCTATGATTGTTTATTATATATGGAAGGAAAAACATGAAAAACATGGAAGTATTTCTTGATCTTGATGGTGTTATTGTCGATTTTCGTCGCGGAGTGTGTGAAGTATTTGGTTTTCCTTATGACAACCCAACAAAAGAATGGGTATTTTGGGATGCTTGGCCTAACGTAACATTTGAAATGGTCAATGCAATCTGCACCCAAGAATTTTGGAGAACTCTTAATTTTACACGCGATGGGCAAGTTCTACTTTACGGGTGGGTAGGTTTAATGAAAAAATTTGAGAACATTACACTACTCACGACACCCATGCCAAACCCAGGTTCCTGGTCAGGCAAATACCTATGGATTGAAGAAAACATGCCAGCAAAGTTTATGAAAAATATAATTATGTTACAAGGTTCAAAAGCACAGTTGGCCGGACCTGACACTCTCCTGATTGATGATAAAGATGAAAACATTGAAGAATTCGTTGCAATGGGGGGGCACGGTATACTGGTACCGAGGCCGTGGAACACACTATATAGTCAGGCTGATAAGGCGTTACAAGTGGTTAAGAGTAAGTTGGAGGAGCTATGAATAATACTTTTATAAAAGAAACTTGCCAACTCCTCCGTACTGGAATGATGAAAACAAAAATAGCTTTAAGGTTGGGCGTCCATGTAAGCTCTGTCAAACGCGTGGTTAGAAAGGGGCAGATTGAACGCGTTCTTTTGTTTGCTGATTCTCATTGTGGCAGTGAGGTTGGTCTTACACCTCCATCTTGGCAAGGCAGGATTGTAGAAAACCCAACAAGCGAAGAAGTTCGGATCAATAATAAATGGGCAATACAACAGCATGAGTGTTGGGAATGGTTCTTAAAAACGCTTGACGTTTTACGGCCTATAGATATTTGCATGATTAATGGAGATGCTATAGACGGCACTGGTCGCAGGTCTGGTGGTACAGAACAAATCACTACAGATAGGAAAAAACAAGTAGCCATAGCAATAGAGTGTATTGAACAAGTCAAAGCCAAACGCCACATAATGACATTCGGAACGCCATATCATACAGGTCAAGATGAAGATTTTGAATTAGATATAGCCAAACATTTTCATTGTAAAATTGGAAGCCATGAGTGGGAAGACATTAACGGATGTGTGTTCGACCTTAAACACAATCAGGGTAACTGTATAAACCCATCAACCAGTCTGTTTAATGAAATACGAGATAACAGGGAATGGGCTTCCGTAGGGGAACAACCGAAAGCTGATGTTTTAGTGCGGTCACACACTCATAGGTTTTGTATACACAAAGTTGAGGACACCATTGGAATATCTACACCGTCACTTCAATCTTATGGCACAAAATTTGGTGCAAGAAAGTGTTCACGTAAAGTACAGTTTGGGATGGTAGCATTAGATATATGGCCTGATGGTGAGGTAGTAGAGCATGTGTATATTGCACGGTTAGTGTCACACAAAACACACACTAATTAGGAGAACAATAATGAAATTTGAGATACATTCAAATTGTGAATACAGTCATTTCTATAGAGAGGAGTGGCACAGAAGTAGATGAAATTTCTAAAAATCTATTTACAGGTATTAGTTATAACAGCTATAACAGTTGGTGGTGTTCTCAGTGTGTGGCAGTTGGTAGTGGGCCACCCTGTGATTTCTTCTGTAGGATTGGGGTTGCTTATGACCCTTATACTCACCTATCTTATTTACCTTGATAGTGGAAATTAAAATGAAACCATTTCAGAGTGTCTTGGAAGCTGCCGGTTATCCGACCGACGTTCTGTGTTTGGATTTTGAATCATACTTCGATACCGAGTACAGTCTCAGCAAGATGTCCACGATAGAGTATATCAATGATCCTCGGTTTGAATTGACGGGGTTGGGGTTCCAAGTACAAGGAGAGGGGCTTGGTGGTCCTGGCGAAGACACAGGTTCATTTATTGAGCCTGATGACATTGCCATGTATTTTGAAGGACTTAGTGACATGAGTTCTTGGGACAACGTGACGATCCTCGTCCAGAACGCCCGCTTTGACATCATTATCCTCCAAGAGAAGTTCGGCATTGTGCCCAAATATATCATCGATCTCAAAGACTTGACCTGTCACTACGATTCTCGCATGTCACACAAACTCGCAGACTTAGCGAAGTTACATAAGCTCAAACCCAAAGGTGACACAGAAGACTTCAAAGGATTACACTGGACTGATATGGACGAAGCCAAACGTAAGGCCCTCGCAGAGTACACCATCACTGACGTAGAAGATGAGATGGAACTGTTCAAAATCTACTTACCAAGATTGACTAACCCCAAAATTGAACTCAAATTGATGAGACACACCCTTGATCTTTGGTTACACAAACGCTTCGTAGTGGGCCCCGATCTCGCTTCAAAGATCAAGGCCCAGATGCGAGGCAAGATCGCTTCAGCCATAGTTGCATCGGGACACACCCCTAAGGAACTCCGTAGTAAGAAGTTCGTGGGTTGGCTACAGGAAGCACTTCCTGATGGTGAGGATGTGCCGATGAAGCGGGGCAAGCGGGGCAACATTGTGGCGTTGGCCAAGGCTGACGAAGCCTGCCAACAGTTACTCGTTCACCCCAAACAGGAGGTCCGTGATCTCGTCGTGGCTCGGCTTGCAGCGAAATCCTGGCCCACACACATCAAACGAGTAGGTAGTTTGATTTCTCAAACCATAGCCAATGGGGGGCTGTTACGGGTGCCACTCACATACTATGGTGGGCACACCGGACGTTGGGGAGGATCAGAGAAGATTAACCTTCAGAACCTTGGGGGTGTTGGTAGACGTGGTTCTGGAACAGACCCACTCATAGGCATGGTTAAAGGTTTGATATTTGCTCTACCTGGTTGTAAATTAGGGGTAGTTGACTCGGCCCAGATAGAATGTCGTGTTCTGGCTTGGCTCGCTGGGCAGCAAGACTTGCTTGAAGTTTTTGCTTCTGGTCGTGACCCCTATGCAGAATTTGGTAAAAAAGGTTTTGGGTGGGATATTCGTAAAGCAACTAATGAAGACCCCGAACCGTTAGCCAGAGATTTAACAATCAGACGTGGTTTTTGTAAAGATACTGTACTTGGTGCGGGATACGGGATGGGTGCAATTAAATTTCATGCTTTTTGTTTAGCCAGTCCAAATCTTAGACCATTATTTGATTCTGGACAATACGATTTCAAATTTGTCAAAAAACTCATTACTACATACCGCACCACGTATTCTAAGATACCAGCGTATTGGAAATCAACGGAACAAGCGTTCCGTCGTGTAGTCCGGTTCCCACATCTTGAAGTTGGGGTGGGTTGTGTCACGTTCCGTAATCAGGATGGCACAGTTGAGATCGAATTGCCTTCCAGTCGGGTGCTCTACTACCGCCACTGTAAGATTGATAGGAAGAAGTCAATCAAGTGGCATCATGGAGCATTGTGGGGTGGTAGTATAACGGAGAACATCGACCAGGCTATCAGTCGTGACCTGTTGGGGTTCTGGATATTAAAGTGCGAGGAGGAAGGGTTACCAGTGGTATTACACATACACGATGACATCAAGACGTTGTTACCCGTCGATCAGGCCGAGGAGTTACTGGTCAAACAGATGGAAATCATGCGATCCCTGCCGGACTGGGCGTCGGGTCTACCTGTGGACGTTGAAGGTAAGCTGAGTAATACACTATGACCAAGAGCCGCAAACAAAAACTCGATGAAGCCCACCAAGTTTATGTTGCAGCCAAGACTGGGACACGCCCCCAGCAGAGGACCAAGGACGGGGCGATCCCAACCCATCCGGTTGTGTCTGTGAACAAGGGACGAAGTGAGGCCAAGGTTCAGGTTGAATGTATGAAGTGGCTCACCACACGTCGGGTGTTTCATAACCGACATGATTGTGGTAGTGGGCATGGTCACGCCATCTATGGTATCAAGGGGGCGGGGGACATCATTGGTATCCTACCATCAGGAGTCCACTTTGAGATCGAGTTCAAACGAGGCGGGGGTGGTAGGCTGAGTGCCGGTCAACAGAAACGAATGGCTGATGTTCGGGCTGCTGGTGGGGAGTATTGGGTAATACACGGTTTGGCTGAGATGGTTTACTATATGGGAGGGTTGGTATGAGTCCAGAGAGACCAAGACAAATGACACAATGTCTAATACAGGGGGACTGTCTTGATAAGATGCAGACCATCCCTGATGACTCAGTAGATATGGTGTTTACTTCCCCACCTTATAACATGCGAACGCGGATAAGAAATGGAAAATATACCACAAGAGAAAAGTCAGAACATTTTAGTAAAAAATATAAATATTTTGATGACGCGTTGCCAATAAATGAATTTTACTTATTTCATAGTAAAGTTTTACATGAATTATTAAGAGTATCAAAGGTTGTTTGTTATAATTTTCAAATAGTTACTGGTAGCAAGGAGGCATTTTTGAAAATTATTGGCGACTTTAATAAAATTATAAAAGATATTATTATTTGGGATAAAGGACACGGACAACCGGCAATGCACGAAAAAGTATTAAATAGTGCTTATGAAATGATTTTAGTTTTAGAAAACGATAAAAAATGTGGAAGAGTAATTCAAAATGCAGCGTTTGAGAGGGGGAAAATGCAAAACATATTAAGAATTGGTAGAGGTAAAAAAATATCAAAGGTTCATTCCGCTATATTTCCATTAGAATTGGCAGAGGCAATAATTATAGGTTTTTCAAATGAAAAAGACACAGTGTTAGACCCGTTTATGGGCAGCGGAACCACAGGAGTAGCTTGTAGAAACCTCAACCGTAATTTCATTGGTATTGAACTTGATAATAAGTATTTTGAGATAGCCCGAAAACGAATAAAACAATTAAATTAATAGGAGAACCAAAATGAAACCATACATGGTACAAGTAGAAGTAACAACCAAGTACAGTATTGAGATTCACGCCAACGACGAGACCGATGCCACAGCCCAGGCCGAAGACATGGACCTGGATGCTATTGAAGCAGCAGGTGACTTTGTGGAATTGGTTGGAGTTGAGGTCACGGAGGTCGAGGCGATGGAATCAGAGGACGATGAGGACACACAGTTTGGAGAGGCAGAGCCAAACGCTGAGACTGTGGCAGCAGAGAACACAGACAACATTGCAATGGATGTGGGAACCGATAACGATGTGGAGGAGACCGACGATGTCGAACCAACTAAGTCTTAGTGCAACCAGTATCCAGTGTTTTAAGGCGTGTCCTATGCGATACTACTATCGCTACATCCTGGGTCTCTCCCCTATCGAGGACACGGACGCCTTACGGATAGGGACAAACTATCACCGAATACAGGAGATCGCTGATGCCGTGCCGGGTGGGGTGTGTGAGTGCGTACGAGAAAACCACGTAGGGGCCTACGGTCAGCTTGTTATAGGAGCCAACCCCAACTGTACTCTCTGCGAAGGCCAAGGCACCAACCCCCAAGACCCTATGGACGCTGTGATCCGTCACCTCAACGAGCGGTACTCAACACCACCCCTATCCAAGACTGTAGAGGAGTGGGAGACTGAGAAAATCATCCTACTCTACACCCTGATTGGATACCGTTGGTGGTACGATGACGCTGGGTATGAGGTCGAGAGCCTTGAACAGAGCTTCGACATCCCCCTGCTGTCACCTACAACCGGGGCCAAGCTCAAGGCACGACTAAGGGGTAAGATAGACCGGGTGTTTGCTGCTGGAGCTAACAGGTTTGTTCACGACTATAAGAGCACGTCCAAGAACATCGACCCTGATTCGACGTTCTGGGCACATCTTACACTGGACACCCAAACCCGGCTCTACACCTATGCAGCCAAACAGTTGAGGATGGGTATGTGTGGGGTGTTGTATGATGCTTGGCACAAGCCGGGGATTAAACCCAAGAAACTGTCCCAAGGTGACAGTAAGAAGTTTGTTGCTGACGGGGTATACTGTGGGGAGAAGTTTGAGGTTGAGCAGGCTGTTGGTCCCGCTGATTGGACGGTTAATGGCACCCCCGTTGAGATAGAACCTGGAGCCAAAGATGGCACCTTCACTATTAGGGAGACCCCGGAGATGTTCGGAGCCAGGCTGTTACAGGACATCACCACAAGGCCGGAGTTCTACTTTGCTCGTAGGGAGATTGTCCATCACAGTACAGACATCGAGGCGTTTCAACGAGAACTGGTCAATATTTATTATACTATCAGGCACATGACACGAACGAACGGGTGGTGGGGTGACGAGAGCCAGTGCGAGGCTACGTTCAAATGTTCTTATATAGATTTCTGCTACAACAATATTGAGATAGGGCCTGATGAGGTCCCTAATAATTTTGTTAAGAGGGGGAGGTGAGAAATGCCTGATGTTTGTGCGGCACCTGAATTTTATATGAACGCAGGTTGTGAGCAATGTGAACAAAAAGATTGTAAAGTGAGAGAAGAACCAAAGGAAGACAAAACATGAGACCATTACCACCTAAACCTGGAACTAAACTCGGAACAGGGACCAAACTCCCACGGCCAGGGGCCTCGGCTAAGACCTTCACCATAGAAGAGTGGGACGGGTCCAAGACCGGCGAGAAGATACTCATCTATGCCGATCACGGAATGGGTAAAACCACCCTTGCTTCAATGGCTCCAAACCCTGTGTTCATCGGCTTGGACGACGGAGGCCGGAAACTCAAACACCCCAAGACGGGTAAGCGATTGAACCACATCCCTGATGTTGAGACCTTTGGGGATGTACGTAATGCCCTCGATGCTTGTTTAACTCTTGATTGTCAAACAGCCGTGATTGACACCGTGACTGAGTTAGAGCTTCTGGCTGAACCGTATACATTTAACACGGTGCCTGGCCCCAAGGGTTCGACTGTCAAGAACCTTGAAGGTTATGGTTATGGTAAAGGTAATAAACATAGGTATGACACCATGCGGCTGCCTTTACTCAATTGTGATAAGTTGGTTGAAGCCGGGAAGAACATCATTGTGATTGCCCAGTTGGGGTGTAGTAAACGGACCAACGACATTGGTGAGGACTATCTCAAAGAAGGACCCCAATTATTTCATAGTGATAGAGGCACTTCAATACTTAATTTGTGGAGTCGTTGGGCTGACCACATATTCAGGATCACGACCCAAAGTGTCGTAGTTCCTGATGGTAAAAAGAAAGCAATTGGGGATGTCACCCGTGTTATTAACACGAAGGGGGGTCTGTCTTATGATGCTAAGAGCCGGACACTGGATGATCCGGTTATATCGTTTAGTACCAAGGACGATGACTCGTTATGGGTATTACTGTTTGGTGAGAATGATTCAGAAATACAATGTTAAAGGAGATTGAACATGGCACGCAAGTTTAATATAGGGGATACGGTTCAGGTTATTAAAGACATGGGTGGTGAAGATGAAGAACTTAACGGTGTTGTCAAAGTAGGACACCGGGGTATGGTAAACAAGTATGACAAAGGTGATACATATCCCTATGGTGTGCAACGAAAAAATGGTAATGAAGAATTCTTCAAACCACAAGAACTAAAACTAATTAAACGTAGGTAGAAAAGGAACTAACATGGGTTTAATCAATACAATAGGTTACTTCAAAGGCACAATAGTAGATGGGGGACTGGGCCAGTCGAGTGGTGGGCTTCCTCAAGAAGTTTGGGCACTCAAAGCAACAGAAATTTATGACGAAGAGAACCAAGAATATCTCCCAGTTGACAATGAACACGATGAGATCACAGCGTACCTGATCCTCATGTCCTACAAGGACAAGGAAACCAAGACTGCTCAACAGGTAAAGAAGGTTACAGGCTGGAACGGGGCCAGTTACCCAGAGTTGGCGGAGATGGACCTGACCGATGTGCCGCTGTCATTCCGTGTAGAAGAGAATACCTACGAGGGTAACACAACTCTCCAGGTGAGTTGGGTAGCTGAACCTGATGCCTCACCAACTCGTACAGTGAACAAGATCAGTAAGGAAGACGCCCAGGCACTACAGGCCCGATATGCCTCGGTCTTGGCCAGTACCAAAGCTCCGACTAAGGCTGTGTCGGCTAAGGACAAGGGGGTGTCCACAGCGACCAAGCCTGTCACTAAGCCTGTCACTAAGCCGACGACTCCCAAAGCAGCTACAGTAGGTAAGTGTTCGGGTGATGATGCTTATCAAGCCTGTTACAGTCTAAAACGAGATAACGTGACAGAAGGGGTATTGAATGAGTTGTGGCAAACTGAAGTGGCTAAGGTCAACGTAGACGAGGCCAAGATCACCGAGGAACAATGGTATGAGATCAAGGAGACACTGTTGAAACAGGTGAGTAAGGTGTAACGAGTTTTGGCGGGGTAGTGGTATGGGATGGTCGGAGTCCGACAGAAATGCAGGCCGCATTTCTACCCACCTCGTCTATTTTGGAGTGATTGAGATGATACCATTTCCAGATAAGAAATACCAGATTATTTACGCAGACCCACCTTGGAAATATGGGTGCTGGTATAAGTCTGAAAATATCAAGCGAAACGCAGCAGATCATTATATGGTTACTTCAACTACTGAATTAAAACAATTCAAAATTCCAGCAGCAGATAATTCTGTATGTCTAATGTGGGTTACATACCCATGTCTAAAAGAAGGAATAGAACTCCTCGAGGCATGGGAGTTTACTTATAAAACTGTAGCTTTTACATGGGTTAAAAAGAATAAGAAATCTGATTCTTATTTCTTCGGGTTAGGTAACTATACCAGAGCAAATGCAGAAATAGTTTTATTAGGCACCAAAGGAAAAGGACTGCCAAGAGTATCAAGAAGTGTTAGACAGATTTGTGACGCTAAGATAAGAGAACATTCTCAGAAACCAGATGAAATACGGAACAGAATTGTTGATTTATTTGGAGACTTATCCCGCATAGAACTCTTTGCTCGCCAACAAACTCCCGGTTGGGATGTCTGGGGCAACGAAGTGCCAACACCTCAACGCCCACAGCGACCAAGACAAAGACCCACACCTGGAGTCACTACATGTCTAACCTAAAAGCGTTCCACGACATCTACACGGCCAACATAGCCAAGTTCCCAGCCTTGATCGACGAACTCGCCAATCAACTTGGGGTATCGGCAGAGTCGGTCTTCAAGGTTGGAACTGGCCTAATCCCCTTAGACGAACAAGGGAACTGGTCATGGGTGTTCCCGGAACGAGACGCCAAGGGGACAGTGGTTGGTCTTAACAAGCGGCTTGTGGGTGGGGCCAAGTATATGGTTAAGGGGTCCAAGCGTGGTTTGGTCTACGTGGTCAACCACGACATCACACAGTACGAGAAACGACAGTGGACACGGGTATCAGTAGATCGCCCGTGTCCTCTTTGTGGCAAACCAGATGGATGTCTATACCCAGAAAGAGAGTACGACAACCCAAACGCTGTGATCTGTGTCCACATCGCCACTGGTTCAACCAAACCAATGAAGCTCGGCTATCTCCACATTCTTGATCCTACTCGACAGAAGTTATTAACACACAACTACTCGCTCCTGTTACCATCAGAGCATCCAGTCCTGATTGTCGAAGGGGCCTCTGATGTGTGTGCAGCCTACGATCTTGGTTTTACAGCAGTCGGTAAGCCATCAGCCGCAAGTAAGAGCAAGGAGCTTGTCGAACTCCTGAGTGGTCACAAGTGTGTGATCCTGGGTGAGAACGACGCCGGGGCAGGTAAGGCTGGGATGGAATCCACCTTCGCTCAGTTACAAACGAAGTGCCCGGACCTCACCCAACTAATGCCCCCAGAAGGAGTTAAAGACCTACGACAGTGGTTGGCCAAAGGGTTGACCCAAGAAGAGTTACTTGAATATATTGAAACTGCTGGGAGCCAGAGCCTTAATTCTGATATTTTCAGTAGTGATGAATCCCTTATCATATCACAAGCATGGCTCAAGGACAGCAAGACAACCAACGGCAAAACTTCATTCGGAATTTATCGTAAAGGATATGTTGATTTCGATGGCCAAGTCTACAAAGGACTATCCGACGAACAGGTACACGGACAGTTGTATCGTGACATCGGGGGCAAGCGATACATAGACCCAACTGGTGCCCTCAAACCATACAAGCTAACTCGTGCGAAGGTGGCAGACATACTCCAGGCGTGTACCAGTTCATGTCTGATTGATAGAGACCCCCCGTGTTGGCTTACCCCAGGGCTTCATCCTGACCCACACTGCCTGATTGTATTCCAGAATGGTATCCTTGACGTGGGTGACTATATGGAGGGCAAGATTACACTCCATAACCCCACTTCAGACTTGTTTACTTTCAACGTATTGCCTTATGATTTCAATGAAGACCTCGAATCAGAACTATGGGATAGCACCAGTAGTGACATCCTTAGTGGGAACACAGATAAGCAGTTGCTCTTATCCCAATGGTTCGGTTATAATCTTGTGTCTGATATGTCACAGGAAAAACTCATGTTGTTCAAAGGTCGAATACGATCAGGGAAGGGGACCATCGCCCATGCACTCAAGGCCATGCTTGGAAAAGATAACTGGACTGCTACAGATTTTGGAGACGGGGGACTCGCCGGGCCGTTTGGATACCATCCACTAATCGGTAAGTTATGTGCCGTGGTTGGTGATACTACAGCATCCAAGACAGGCAAAGAAAACGCTGTGTTATTGAAGATTTTGAACATAGTCGGCAGAGATTCGGTTAGTATAAATGTGAAGGGCAAACCACATCTCCCGGACATCGGTTTGTGTTGTCGATTCACCTTTGCTATGAACGACTTCCCTGCTTTCCGGGACGATAGTGGGGCACTTGAGGCCCGTACTAATATCCTGACATTTAATAACTCGTATTTAGGTCGGGAAGATAAGACACTCAAAGACCGACTGGCTGAGGAGGCAGCATCAGGTAAGCTAATCAACTACGCCTTACGTGGCTTGAAGAGTCTTTACACCAACGGAGAGTTTGTTGTACCGGAAGAGTCGGCTGTAGCCCTGCACACTTTCCGGGAGCTTGTCTCGCCTATCCCACAATTTGCGAAGCATTGTACTGAGCTTGATAAAGAAGGACCAGGTGTTGCTGCTGATTACCTGTATGATTTGTGGAAGTGGTGGTGTAATCGAGAGGGCTTGAAGCCTGGCTATAAGAGCACACTAATACGTAACCTACTGTCAACGATTCCCGATGCCATTCAGATCATGGACGGAGAGGTAGGCAACCCAGACCGGATGCTGTTGGGGATCAAGGTGACACAGTGGGCGGAAGAGGGTTTTAGTAAGGGTTAGAATTAGGAGATAAGAGATGAAAGCGTTTGAAATATGGCAGAAAATACGGCCAATAAAAACAATAAGGTTTTTGAACACCGCAGCAGCTTATAGATATGGAGAAAAAGAAGGTTGGCGAACCGCGTTGAAGATATTGTATGATTGTTTGAATTATTCGGAGGGGGATAAACGCATAAAGGATATAATTGAAAAAGAACTGGAGGACAAATGAAAAACACAAAACAAATCCACCAACTCCTTCAAGATGCTATTGAATATAAAGGGGACTATGCCTATGATTATATAATCAAGAAATGTACAGAAGCCCTTGCCCTTCTCCCCTGTGAAACCTGCAATGACACCGGCAAGATTATGTGGGGAATGTTTGTAAAGGATGTAACTCAAAAAGGGTATATCAAGTTAGTCGATATACAGAACATTGTAGAACTTGTGATAACTGGCAAGCTAATTTTTAAGGAGAACTAAAATGAAAACACTCATAGTAACACTGTCCATCACCCTAATGGTAGTAGGCATGGGCTGTGCGGCCCTGTCCCAGTACGTGACACCAGCCGAGGTAGACCAGAACGCCCTGCAATACGCAGTAGATGCAGGGGTGACAACGTACAGTGACTACGACGCTTGGTATCCGAACTTGGCCGAAGCCGAACGACTTCCACGAGACGTGGATGCGGCTAATCTCTTGAACCAACAGGAGTTACAACACCTGATAGAAAAAGACAACACCCAACATGGCATCCATCGTGGTGTCACGACCTCTAACCGTCAAGCTGGCAGACAACGAGAAGAGACACTGTTCGGAGAGACCGGGCTGCTGTCCCTCGGCCTATCCATGATGGGTGCAGGTGGGTTCGCTGGACTATTGGGTCTGATGAGAAAGAGGCCCGGTGACATCACGGCTCCTGAGATGGAACAGGCTCTGACCATGGCTACTGACAGAACGGAAGCGGAGTTGTCGATCAGAGAGAAGCAGTTCGTTCAACTGGTTAAGGGAGTTCAGGCTTTTATGGACCTCGATAAGGTTGCAACAATAGGCGGTGTTATTAGTCCTGTGAATAAAACACTAAAAGTCGCTATGGACAAAGCCCAAGACAAAGACACACAAGCCGCCGTTGCAGTTGTTAAGAAAATGGCTTAGGAGGTTGATAATGAAGATACACTATATTACTCTATTTAGACCGAGTAAAAGTATTAGGGAACCAGTTTGTGATGGTGGAGCATTAGTATGGCCTGGAACAGAAGCTACGAGGTTCCGCAGAAAAGTAACGTGTAAAAGATGTAAACGAACCAAAATATTTAGGAAGATAAAATGAAACGTAGCAAAGCTCTTTTTTTAATAAACAAAGAATACAATAGAGCACAAACAAAGTTTCCCCCATACAATAGTCCACACGAGGGTTACGCAGTGATACAGGAAGAACTGGATGAAATGTGGAATGATGTTAAAGGTAATTGCCATCAAGCAGCTATTGAAGAAGCAACACAAGTTGCTGCTACAGCAATAAGATACCTGGTTGATTTGGGTTAGACAGTATGATCCACCTAACTTCCAGACAAGACCTGATAACATGGCTCGCTGAACACGCCCCAAACAGGGCTGTTCAACGGGCCTTGGACCGGGGAACAACCACCCATCATGGACTGTATAAAGGAGGATGGGTGGTCTCGACCCGGTATGGTGGACAGACCTGGGTTGTGGGGATACGCCCGGTCGGGATGCCGCCCCGGTTGACGTGTGGGTTACTGTCTGGTGTGCCAGAGAGTGAGTACGTCGGGGGTGACGGGGTTTTAGCGAGAGGAGATATAGAGAACAGCACTCCCATTCATAGTTATGGCAGTATATAACCTCCGCTGTATTTGGTTCTCTTCTTTTCCTTCTTGCCTTGTGCCAACGCCCACTCGCTGTAAATCAATCGTCGTGGGTCCTGGGTCTCGCCAGTAGCTATGTCTATCACACCCTCGGCTGTACGCACAGCCTGAGCCGGGATACGGCCAGTAGCTGCCCCTACTGTGGTCGCTGCGTACTTGATGATGTCTTGAAGGTCTCCCCGTTTGACTGCTCCCACCAGCTTACCAGCTTCCTCTGGCCCTATTTCAGCTATAGTAGAAGAACTGCCCCACCCCCGGATCATGGCCGTAATCCATCGTCCAATCACTACAACCCCTGCAATCGGATATGTGGCCAAATCCACCACAACATCCTTAATATCCTTGGGAAGCCCGCCTCGGCCTATCATACCAAATAGGATGGCTGGTAGTACATACGAGAACATGACCCGATGCCCGGCTTCAGTGAGGGATATTTCCCCAGCTTTCTTAGCTCCGAGGATGTCGTACATATAGAAATTCGCGTTATTGTTCACCTGATTCTGGAACGTCGTGAGTAGTTTCTCAAACGTACCACCCCTGAAGAAGTGGGGTAGGTCTTTTGTATTGGCCATAGGTTGTGTTCGGGATACCCACTTGTCGGCGTATTCAGAGGCTTTGATCTCGTCATTGAACTTACCCATACCAGTGTCATATAGGGACTTCCATGCCACGACTCTGGTGTGTTTGTCCATCCAGCGAATCCAACTGATAGCCTTCTGGGACCACTGACGTTTGCCACGTAACTTCAGCTTTAGGCCAGCCTTGTTAGCCTTGGTTCGTAGGTCTCTGTCAAAACTACTGTTCTTGACTTGAAGTGATCGTGAGAAGACAAATTCCTCCATCTCCCTATACCCTTTGGGAATGGCTGCCCTTGCCAAATTAGCGGGAACATGGGCCAACATCGCTTTGTCTACAGCCACGGCGTTTGATAACGATAGGCTCTGACGTAATGATGATGGGATATTATAGCCAATGGCATACACGATGCCATTACGCCGCATAATGTTCGCCATCTTAGACAGGGCTGTGGTACTCTGTGACACCGTACCACGAACAGCATCTTTCATCCACTTGTTGACCAACTTACTACCTTGGCCATAGGTTCGCTCATTGAGAGCTTGTTTGAACTTCTTGTCGTTAAGTATTCGACCTATCCTATGTGCAACGGGAGCCATCTGAAGGAACCGCTGTGTCCTGGCTATATTGTGCATGTATAAAATTGCTGCATCCAACTCGACCTTACCACGAGCACCACGCTTACGTGGTTCGAGGAACTTGCGTTCGGGATTATACTTTTCACCAGTGAAGGCATCAGACAGACCAGATAGAAAGTCTTCCTGGGTCTCCAGATCAGCGTCAGTACGCATGATTGGAGAGTAGTGAAGTTCCTTCTTGAGCTTGGTCGGGTCCATACCAGACTGTACAGCTACGACCTTGATAACTTCCCATTGTTGGTCATACTTCTCCAGTAACCAGTCAGCCACGGCTATCTCCTGTGGGGTCATGGCCCCCATGATCTGAGCAAGATCGCCTTCAGACATCCCCATGCCTTGTGTAAGCTGTCGTCTACCATTTTTGTTCTGGGCCAGCATATAGGTGCCGACCTTCTGGAATGGGGTCAGACTCCACCGGCCTATGTCTTCCATCTTACCGAGCCACAGGGCTGTGTCTACATCCTGTTCGGCCAGATACCCCTGGAACTCATCGAAGTCTTGGTTGGTGTTTTCCGTGGAGAGTTCATCAGCCTGTTGTACTGGCTTCCAGATGTTCTCAGTGAACGCCCCCCTTTTATGACGATCAAGGCTCTCGAAGAACCGTTCCATGCGTTCAAGTCCGGTCACGAAAGAATACGTTCCTGCCTTGATCCTGCGGCCCAACTGCCGTATCTTACCAGCTTTGAGTTCTTCAGCGGGTTCGAGTTCCGTCACCTTCTTTGCTTGTAGGGTCTCAACCAATTCGTCAACCGGAGGTGTTTCCGGGGTGTACTCCAAACCCGCTGTTTGGACCTCGCCTTGCAGGGCTTCGACCAGTGTTCGCATCTCGGCGAGCTTCATGTCCTTCATGGATGTCTTGCCTATGGTCTGCTGCATGAAGTCTCTACGCTGGGCCTCATCCCACTCCAGTATCTCTGGTAAGGTGTGACCGAGGGCCAGGGCTTTCTTACGGGTGATGCGTTTGGGTTTGGGTGGGGCCTTGGCCTCAGCCGGTACTGGACCAACCAAGTCCTGTTCAAGAAGTAAGTCCTTGGTTATGGGTAACGGGGTAGGTTCTCCGAGCATACCTGACGCAGCTTCTTTGATGGCCTGGTCTGTGATTATGGACCTACCTGGTTCTACCACAGGAGCCTCAGTCACTGGTTCTTCAACCACTGGGACCTTAGCCACAACAGGGGTCTCTGGAACGGGGACAATTTTAGTAGTAAACAAACTTTTAACATTTTTTTGCACAGCTTCTTTGAAAGATTTCGGATGTACTCTACGTCTTCCAGTTGGAGTAAATTCACGAGCCTGTGGAGTGTGTAATAGTTCATGTATAATAGCACGTTTAAGCATAGCTTGGCTTGGATAAATTTTATCACCCACTTTAACTTCTAAACCAAAATGGTTCCAAGCCCAATTTATACTTGTTTTGCCTAATATGCGGTGAACTTTACCACCTTGAATAATATGAATGCGTTCACCTTTGTTTGAGTTATATCCTGTGATGGCTTCTTTTCCAATTTTATGTTCAAAGGTCCATTGTTTAGGTGATTCTATTCCTAATTCTTTTGCTATTTTATCGCCAACTTCTTTAAGCGATTTAGCATCAGTAATATTCTGTGGGAATTTACTTATAATTTTTTTTCTGGTTTGGATATTCCCAACAATCTGTTCTTCTATTAATTTATTGACTTGAATTTCTTGTTCTTCTGGTGGTAGTGATGGGTCTATTTCAATGTCAGCACGTTCTACCACTTGTTCAGCAATAATTTGTGGGTCTAAAGTTGCCTGTCTCGCCTGAACCCGCCCAGCCACACCACCAGCCACACCAGGGATAAGGCCCATCACACCACCGATGTACGCTTCCTGGGCACGACGGTCAATGAAATCAGCTACACCACCAGGGATGTCCTTATCATAGACCATCTTGGCCGTGATCTCGCCCCAGGCCCCCTGAGTCATCTCTTCCAGTGCTTCGGTCGCAGCTATCTTGATAGTCCCAGCCACGGCAGTCCGAAGCCCACCCTTGGCTACCTTCTGTACTGTACGATTGAGTAGGGCGTTGTACGACCCCTTGGCCACCTTGATGATGCCTTCAAGCTGCATTTTTTCCAGAACAGCAGCAGGAAGTCCATAAATAAAATAGGCAATAGCAGCATCATCCTCTGATCCACCATCTGCTATGGTCTGGTCGGATGCCTGTTGGCCCTCGGACACATACATCAACCCGGTAGCCACTTGGGGCTGGCCAGCGGCCATCAACACACCAGCACTTATCAGAATAGGCATAGCTTCGGCCAAGGATACAGCGAGTTTATCAGGGTTGGTTAGCAGGTCTAAGAAGGATTCAGGGGGATCGGACTTCCACTCAGGATGATTGCGGATGATAGACTGCATACCCTGTTTATGCCAATCTTGTGCTTCACCCAACATATCAGCAGTCGCGTCAAACGACTTCTTTGATTCTGACATGCTCTTCAGAAGTTGAGTTTGACGCTGGGGGTCTTTCTCCCTTAGCACATCTTCAGCCTGTGCCCATTGTGCGACCAGACTGGCTTGTCTTACGGCTGTAGCTGGGGCACCCAACGCTGCTCGGCCTACTTGCATCATGCCTCTGGTAGCCCCACCGAGCATACGTTCGGTAAGATCGCCTTGTGGTTCTTGGTCTGGCAACTGGTCAAGCCTAATTGGTCCTTGATCCTGTGGTGTTGGGCCTTCTGGCACCTGGTCTAATCTAATAGGGCCTTCTGGTATTTGGTCCAGCCTAACTGCCATTAACGAGCCTCCTCAACCAAGGGTGTTCCATCAGTATCAAAACCAACAATTTTATAATTCCTACCACCGCGTTGAATAGTCTGACCTATTGAATACTGTCCATCTACTTCAGACTGTTCACCAGTCTGAAAGAACTGTGACGGTGCCCAAGGTGTTGTTACCCTACGAACAGCAGCACTAACGAATATCTTGGGTCTGAGGGCTTTGCCTAACGGTGATATTGAACCCCGTGCTTTGTCTGCTGCTATGTTGAGTAAACGAGCATCGTAGGTGCGAGAAGTTATGACCTCCATATCATCAGCCATTAACTGTTTCCATGTTTTTTGAGTATGTCTGTTTTTGTCTTGGGCGGTGTCCCACGCTAAGTCATGGGCTATTTTGTCTGCTCGTGACGCAGCATCATAACCTGCCATAGCCCGCGTCATAAAATATTGCTCTTTGAGTAGTTCAGGGTCTGATCGTTTTCTATTTTCTTTGCCCCACCCTGGAGGATTGATTATTGATGCCTCACCAGCTTCTTGAAATGCTTCTATGTTTGTACGAGCTTGACCAGGAGTAAACCCACCAGCACGTTCTGGTCTTACACTGGGGAACATCAGGTCGGCAGTCTCCCGTGGTACTATCATACGGATAGCGGCTTCCCGGCCAGATTCCGGGGTCATGCCCCCGGCATCTACGCTTTGTTGTATCAGGTCAAATTGAGATGTCACCTCAGTCAGTTCTGCCTTAGCTTGGTCGTACTCGTCTTGCCACCCAGTCAAGATACGATTGTGTACACTGGCATCCAGGCCAGATGCCTTGAGTGTATCGGCACGTTGTTTGAAATCGTCTCGAAGCTGTGCGAGGCTGGTGTTGATGAACTCACGCGGGTCCACTGCCCCGGACTGGGATTGGCCTGGTTGTCCCCTCCATTGACCATCTACAATAGGCTGACCCCAGTTTGGTTTGTATTCGACTGTGCCCCGCCTACCAATGGGTGTAGTGAAACCTTTTTCTATGTCTTTGAACTCAATTGTCCTATCGCCAGATGTTGCTACTGCACCTTTTCCACGAAGTGAACGTATTGGTTTTGTTGGCATTATTTCTTCTCCAATTATTATGGTATTTCAGTGACAGTCATGCTGGAATAACAAACCCCACCATATTTACGTACCCCACCCCAGCCGTTAGCTGTAATAGTTGTTGCCACTCCAGCAACACCTATACGCACTTTATAGGTTCTCGCATCAATAGAACCTGATGGCATTGCAAAACGAAGTCTATAATTAGATGTTCGACTGAAAGCGGGAGAGTCGAAGGCTCCTGATACCATAAGAGCATTGGCAGTGTCATCCTGAAAAAGAGCGAGTATTAATTGAACGGTATTATTCAGGGATAAGTTTAATAATACATCAATCACCAATGTACTATCAGCTGCTGCCGGAGTTATGGTTGTAGCTACTTCGGTGTATTCTTGTCCTTCACTGTTTTGTGGAATTGAATCATCATCTGGAATTGCCGGACTTACAAAACTCTTTACTTCTCCGTGTTTGGTATGTACAATTTGACCGCCACCACCTCCACTGGCAGCAGCCTTCCATATAGCATTACCTGTACCTGTGTCCTTGGTGAGTACATGTTCATTTGTACCCCCGGACACAGCAGACAAAGCGTTGATAGCTAACTGTGCTGTCGATTGTCCTGTACCTCCATAAGCGATTCCAACGTCAGTAGAGGCCCAGGTTCCAGTTGCAATAGTGCCAAGAGTAGTTATAGAGGCTGCACCTGTCCATGTGCCCCCAGCTATTGCAGCAAGGTTGGCATGATACGCTTGGACATCTGTACCTATTGCTTTTATTGAGTATGCTCCGGCCCCATCAGTGTTCATCAGGCCGGCAGAACCAAAGTCACCATCTACGAGTACGTTAGCATGGGACGTTTCATTGGTTGACGTGACATCCGCCAAGGCTTCTATCCCATCCAACTTAGACCCATCAACAGAAACATCCCTACCATCAATAGTCATTGTATGGGCATCAGATGAGTGAGCCGTGTTCTCTACCAGATTCAAACTCAAGTCTGTTTTTGTTTGTGCTATCGTTCTGATTACATAGGTATCCTCAGCAGTCACCTTGATAAAGCTGTCTGAAACATAGCCCAGACCTGCTAAACTGGTAAGCCCTGCATCTGCTGGTTCATATACACCACTATGATTATGACCAGAAGCCGAGGCACCAATGTCACTTAATACCTGTGTTCCTGTACGATATTTAATCACGCCCGTAGAACTAACAAGAAACTTATCAACGTCAGACCCCTCTGCTGCAATTGTAGTGAGAGTAACATTGCCAGTAGCATCAATAGTTATCCTGGTTATATTGTTTGTTGCGAGGTGGAGTGCTGCATTTTGGCGATTTATGAAACCAATGTCATCATGTGAACTTGCTGATGTACTTCCGAGATACCAAAGCTGTGTATTTGTATCATAGGCATTATGCCCGGTAATAACTGCACTATAAAATCTATCAGTAACTGAGCCAGTAACTTGAAGCTGACCACCCTGCCACCCACCGACCTCTCCCGGCTTAATACCTTTAACTTCTAATGGAGCGTTTGGAGCAGTTGCCCCGGTCCCAATGCCGACGTTGCCGCCCTGTAATATTGTTAATTTAGGAGTTCCCAGTATTGAGCCTGTTGAAATTATAAATTTATCATTTGAGGCATCATTTCCAAAAGTCCATTTGCTACTTGCACCGTTTCTTATTCTTATTGTTGCATCTGTAGTTGCTAATGATTGCAGAAGCAGTTCTGCAATGCCTCCTGAATTTTTAATATGAAAGTCTGTTTCTGGACTCGCTGTGCCTATGCCTAATCTGTTATTTGAATCATCCCAGAATAAATTGGAATTAT
>SDBT01005455.1_pt1 | contig 21332 bp, 18 predicted proteins | sample 2277101 | NCBI WGS metagenome assembly SDBT01 (sample SAMN10404973, study PRJNA504765) | marine sediment metagenome | isolation source: marine sediment core GS10_PC15, 103 cmbsf | place: Arctic Ocean: Southern Knipovich Ridge | collected 2010
GCCGTACTGAAGGAAGGCTTACCTCTCGAAGGCGGAGGGTGTCAAGTGAGAAAGTTGATTCAAGCTTTTTGGGACCCCCGCAAGACCCTCGCCGGCAGGAGAACAATGGCCCGGAGGAGCTCGAAAACCCCTTCAACAGCAACCCCAATGAGACGGAAAGGCAGCAGCAGAAGCCAGACAAAGGGGTAAAGGAGCAGTGCCATCAATGCGATGGGCCAACAGAGAATGAATAGAATCACCCAAAGAAAGAATTTTGCCATGATTTTATTCCTCGTCACCTCTGGGACATCGCGGTTCGTCCCGGAGGAGACACATATATATACGCAATCGCACCATGTGGAGTTCCACACCGACCTGCCAACCACATGCTAAAATCCGCTCCCGGCCGAAATGAACAAACCTTCGCCTGCGCATTAGCGTCTAAGATAACTAGCTGGGTACATTTTCGCCGTTTCGGTTCAAGGCCGGTCGGCTGACTCTCTCGATCGAGGTTCATGATGGAAAGCTTGCTTCAAGACATCCGATTTTCTTTGAGATCCCTCCTCCGAGCCCCTGGTTTCGCCTTCGTCGCGATTCTGACTCTCGGCCTGGGGATCGGCGCCAACACCGCCATCTTCAGCGTGGTGAGCTCGGTGCTTTTGTCCCCGCTTCCCTACTCCGATCCGGACGAAGTGGTGATGGTATGGAACCGCTGGAAGAGCTGGGACAAGACCTGGATGTCGATCGCCGAGTACATCGACTATAGCGAACAATGCACCTCCTTCACAGAGATTGGGATCTGGGCCACAACCGGCAGGAACCTCACCGGCGGCCAGGAGCCCGAACGGGTACAGGCGGTCGTGGTGACGGCGAGCATCTTTCGAGCTCTCGGCGCCGAAGCGGCGGTGGGTCGGGTCTTTTCCGAAGAAGAAGATTTTCCCGGACAGGATCAAGTCGTCGTCTTGAGCCACGGACTGTGGCAGCGACGCTACGGCGGCGATCCCGATATCGTTGGGACCCACCTCGACCTCGATGGGCAGAGACGAGCCATTCTGGGAGTCATGCCGGCCGATTTCGCGCTGCCGCTGGACTATCAAACTGATGCACCGGGCGAGCTCTGGATCCCCTTCGCCATCGATCCCAGTGGTGTCGATCGCAACGATCGCGGAGATCACTCTTACTACTCCCTGGCGCGGCTGGTGCCGGGAGCTACCGCCGATCAAGCCACTTCCGAGCTCAAAGCGCTCACCACCCGTTTCACCGAAGAAGGCCTTTACCACCCCGAAATGCAGTTCGAAACCTTTGCCATTCCGGTTACAGAGGAAGTTGTCGGAGGCATACGTCCGGCATTGCTTCTCCTTCTTGGAGCAGTCGGATTCCTTCTTCTCATTGCCTGCGCCAACGTGGCCAACCTCCACTTGAGCCGGACCGAAGCGCGGCAAAGGGAGATTGCCATTCGAACCGCCATTGGAGCGGGGCGGCGAAGACTCTTGTCGCAGCTCCTGACCGAGAGCTTGCTTTTGTCGCTTCTCGGCGGCGCGGTCGGCATCGGCCTGGCTTTCGCTGGTTCCCGAATGCTGGTGGCCTGGAACCCGGCCAGCATTCCGAGGGTGACCGAAGTTTCCATCGACCTCCCGGTTCTGCTTTTTGCCCTGGCAGCCTCCATGCTCACCGCGATTCTCTTCGGCCTGGCGCCGGCACTTCACGCGTCCAGGCTCGAGCTGACGCAATCGCTAAAGGAAGGAAGCCAGGCCACGACCGTCGGCTCGAAGCGGCAGTGGTTCCGCAGCGGTGTGGTGGTTGCAGAGTTGGCCTTGGCCGTCGTCCTCATGATCGGCGCCGGTCTGATGCTCAAAAGCTTCTGGCAGCTACTACGAATCGACCCCGGCTTTCAATCGGATAACGTGCTGACCCTCAGGCTTTCTCTTCCGCAGGCAAGCTACCCAGAACCGGAGAACATCGTCGCTTTCTATGAACAGCTTCTGGAACGCGTACGGCCCCTGGCCGGAGTGGAGCAAGCAGGGCTGGCGCGAAATCTCCCCCTTACCGACACTATCGGCGACTGGAGCCTCTCCATCGAAGGACGGGAGCCCACCCCTGGAAACAGCCCCAAAGGTGACTGGCAAGTGGCTTCATCAGGTTATTTCGAAGCGCTGGGTATGAAGCTAGTGCAGGGCAGATTCATCACCGACGAAGATCGGACCGGCTCCTTACAGGTCGCGGTAGTGAACGAAACCATGGTCGAGAAGTACTGGCCCGGGGAAGATCCATTGGGCCGTCGCTTTAAAATGGGCCGCGGAGAAGATCGCCCTTGGGTAAGCATTGTCGGAGTGGTGGGGGATGTGGTTCACAACGGTATCGACGTCGAGATCAAAGAGAAGTTCTATCGTCCCCACGCGCAGTTTCATCGCTCCTCCGGCTGGGCTCCGAACCGCATGAGCCTGGTGGTCAAGACCACATCCGAACCCACAGCTTTGATCGAGCCGATCCGCAGAGAGGTGAGAGCCATGGATTCCAACCTGCCCATCGCCGACATACGAACCATGGATGACGTGCTGGCCGCCTCGGTGTCCGAGCCCCGGTTTACCACCTTGCTGCTCGGAATTTTCGCCGCAGTTGCCTTGATTCTTGCCGCGGTGGGGATCTACGGGGTGATTTCCTACTCGGTCGGTCAACGCAGCCACGAAATCGGAATCCGCATGGCGATGGGGGCGCAGAGCGGCCAGGTGTTGAAATGGATCTTACGAAAGGGCCTGGCGCTGTCACTGGCCGGGTTGGCGATAGGCCTGGTTTTGGCCCTGGGCGTTACAAGACTCATGGCCGGTTTGCTTTACGGAGTGGGCACAACCGATTGGTCGACCTTCAGCGTCGTCCCGGCAGTACTCTTGATCGTGGCACTTCTGGCCAGCTACATCCCCGCCCGGCGCGCCACCCGGGTGGATCCGGTTACCGCGCTCAGGATGGAGTAGGCTAAGGCATCCACTCGAAGGATTTCTTGGCAAGGCACTGCCTCGCCCTCGTGATCCACCGGCATTAATCGACAGAGACACCCCCATCAAGAAAAAGAGTCTTTAGTTCGTCCATTCCACCAGCCGGTGACCGCAAGAGTCGACGCCGCGCCTTCATCGAGCGGAGCCTATCCTACAGTTCGAATCGCCACTATCCCGCCTCCGCCTTGGCGTTCAATCGCCTCTTATGAAACGCGACGATCTCCGGATGCCGATCGTATTGATGCAGGACATTGGCCGGTTCCCCTTCTCGGTTGAGCACCTGACCGGATTCGTTGCGGCGAATCTCGTCGACCAACTGCTCGAGCACGCGACGTCCGAACAGACTCTTGATCCAACCAGAATTCCAGGGGCATTGACCGATCGTTATCGACGGATTCTCGAGTCTACAGCATTAGTGAGCAGATGTCGGATGATGACGCCGGCGTTCTATCCTCTAGTGCCAAAGAGTCGGCCCAGCAGCTGTTTCCTCGCAAACCTGCATTGAGCCTCAATGAACTCCAGCTTTGACCCAAGGAACCAGACAATCTGGCAGCGGCTACTCGACGGTTTCTTCGTTTGTTTCGGAGTCTGGACGATCTTCTGCTGATTGCAGGCCAGGGTCAGTGGTCGGAAGAAAGAATGAACCAGGTGCTGGACGCAATCGAACGGCGTCAGGTGTCCCTGGTTATTTTCTCCACCGATCTCGCCTGGCGGCAGGATTTGGTTGAGGGGCTCGAGAACCTCGGCTGTGTACGAACGGGTGTATACGAGCCCGTGGAATCCGGTGAGTTCGAAGGGCGGCGTTGTACAACGAGCGACGGTTAGCTACAAATAACGCTCTCGAATGATCTTCATGTGGTGGATTTCATGGCCCGCCACCTGATAGGGAAAGGTACGTACCGAAAAGTCGAATCCGCTCGCTTTCCCTTTCCTTAACCACATCTCGTCGTCGAAGCTTCGGAACAGATAGAGCGACGATTGCCGAACCGCACGCAATTCTTCCGTGATGACCTTCAGCGACAGCTTGTCGAAGTTGGCGTTATCGGCGTAGTCGTTTTCCTCGTAGCCGGGCAGAGATGTCTCATCCCCTCGGGCAAAGCGGAGAGCCCGATAGGTCATGATGCGTTCGCTATCGATCAAGTGCCCCACCACCTGCTTGATGCTCCATTTGCCGGGAGCATAGCGGTGGTCCGCTTTTTCCTCCGACAAACCCTCGAGAAACTGCACCGTCTCCTCGATCTGACTTTCGAGGATCACGAGAACGTCTCCCTCGGGCACCTGGCGGATTGAGCTCTCGAAGGTGGCTGCATATTCGGTCTTATCCGGGCGAGCTAGCATGATTCCATCTCCCTTATCCTGGCCGGAGGTTTCGCCTCAAAACATCACGACTCCGGCAACTTTGCTAATTTCAGGAACTCCTCCTCGGTGAGGACACGCACTCCGAGCTTTCGAGCCTTATCGAGCTTCGAGCCGGGGTTCTCGCCCCAAACGACGACATCCGTTTTTTTGGTAACGGAGGAAGTTACCCGGCCTCCTCTTTCTTCCACCAGGCGTTTGGCCTCGTCCCGATTGAGATGGCTCAAAGTCCCGGTAAAGACAACCTTCATCCCGTCGAGCGTTCGCTCGCTGCTCGTTTGTTTCCAGCTCGGCCGAACCCCCGCCTCCTGCATCCTCTGAACGACCTGCCGGTCGCCCGGGTCTCCGAAATAGCCCACCACCGCTTTGGCCACTTCCTCACCCACCTCGTGCACCGCGATGAGCTCTTCTTCGGTCGCTCGCATGAGAGCCTCCAGGCTCCCGAAGTGGGTGGCCAAAACTCTGGCCACATGTTGGCCCACGTTGGAGATCCCGAGGGCAAAGATGAAACGATCGAGCCCCATGGGCTTGCTGGCTTCAATGGCATCGAGCAGGTTTTGAACGGACTTCTCCGCGAAACCTTCGAGCTTCAAAAGGTCTTCCTTTTGCAAGTGGAACAGGTCAGCGACGTCCTTTACCAGGCCGCGGTCCACGAGCTGAGTCACCGTCTTCTCGCCCAGCGTTTCAATCTCCATGGCCCCCCGGCTGGCAAAATGCCGTATCCGACCGGTTTGCTGAGCCAGACAAGCCCATCCTCCGCTGCAGAGGTGGTAGGCACCCTGCTGAATCACCGGAGAGCGGCAAACCGGACATTGCTCCGGCATCTGAAAGCGCTGGGACCGCGATTTGCTTTTCTCTGACAGGACCTCGACCACAGCTGGAATGACATCACCGGCACGCTCAATTCGCACCGTGTCACCGATGCGCACATCTTTTCTATCCACTTCGTCTTGATTGTGGAGCGTGGCTCGGCTCACGGTCACACCGCTCACGTCTACCGGACGCAGCAAGGCCACCGGAGTGAGCTTACCGGTGCGTCCCACCTGTACCGCTATGTCCATCACTTCGGTGACTTCCTGCCGCGGCGCGAACTTATAAGCCACCGCCCAGCGCGGGCTGCGCGAGCGTTCTCCCAGCTCGCTTTGCTGAGCCCGTTGGTTGACCTTGATCACGATTCCGTCGAGCTCGTAGTCCAGCTCGTCCCGGCCGGCTTCAAGCCCATCGTGGTAGTGGCTGGCCTCTCCGATGTCAGCGCATTTCCGGACGCTCGGATCGATCCGGAATCCCCATTCCGCCAGGGTCTCGAGAACTTCTTCCTGTGACGCGGGTTGGAGCCGGTCGGCAAACATGATCTCGTAGGCAAAGAGATCCAATGGCCGGCTGGCGGTTATCTTGGTGTCCAGTTGCCGCAGCGAGCCGGAAGCCGCGTTTCGAGGGTTGGCAAAAGGCTCCTTACCGGTCTCGGTCATGCGGCGGTTGAGGGCTTCGAAATGACCGAGACGCATGATCGCTTCAGCACGGATGGCAACGGTCCCAGGAGCTTTGCGGCTTACGGTTCGAAGCCGTAACGGCAAAGTCTTGATCGTTTTCAGATTCTCGGTGACATCTTCACCCAGATTGCCGTCCCCGCGGGTCGAGCCCCTATCCAATCGCCCCTCAGTGTAAACGAGCTCAACCGAGAGCCCATCGAACTTGGGCTCGGCCATATACTCAACCCGGTCGGCCGCCAATCCTTTCTTCACCCGCTTGTCAAACTCCCGAATCTCTTCCTCCTCCATGGCCGACTCGAGAGAGAGCATGGGTGCCAGGTGGCGCACTTCTGCCAGCTCCTCCTGGACCTTACCCGCCACTCGCTGTGAGGGTGAATCGGATACAACCAGATCGGGAAAGCGCTCCTCGAGGTCGAAAAGCTCCCGAAGCAGACGATCGTAAGCCGCGTCGGAAAGCTCGGGAGAGCTCTTCACATAATAGAGATAATCGTGGCGGCGAATCTCGTTTCGGAGCTCGCCAAGTCGCTTAGTCGCTTGCTCCTTCGTCACCCTCCTCGCTCCGACCACTCCAGGCTTTCCTCCATCGGGACATCCGCACCTTGATAGACTGCGCACGCCGCCAGGGTCCCGGATGTCTCTTCTTGATCTCATCCAGCAGCAGCCGCACCCGGCGGCTTTCGGTTCCCAGGATGGCCAGTCCGACCAGCATGAAAAGAACCCCTTGCAGGATGGGAAGAAAAAGCCCTATGAAACCCAAAACCAAAAAGCCGAGGCCTGCTGCGATCTTGAACATTCGCCACAAGGGATGAGAAGGTTTGGGCGGTGCTTGGCTAGGCTCTTGGTAGTTCATTCCAACGGATCCTATCCGGCTGCGGTGGTTTTTGGCAACTTGATGAACTCTTTCGCGTAACAGGCAAGGACAGGCAAGGCCGCCGGTTGATTTGTGCGGCAAATTGCCGTACAATATGTACAGAAAATCGTCGTACAAGAGGCATGTACTATGGCCATACAAACTGAACGACTGGACATGCGTCTTTCACTGGAGCACAAGAAGTTGATTGAGCAGGCCGCCTCACTCAAAGGGCAGTCGCTTTCTGCCTGGGTGAAGTTCGTCCTTCTCAGCGAAGCTCAAGAAGTGATTGATGCTCACGCCCGGACCCTATTTTCCCGGAGGGACTGGGACGCTTTTCTCGAGCTCGTAGATTCTAATGACGAACCTGCTGCGGCGCTCACTAAAGCCGTCGAGCAACACCAAACAAATCGTGTGGACCGTTGAACCTCTGACCAAGGCTCACGATCGGGAAAAGTTCGACTGCGGAATCCCGGAGCTTGACGAGTTTCTGAGAAAATATGCCCGGCAGAGCGCCAGCCTGAATATCAGTCGCACCTACGTTGCGACAGATCCGGGCCAGAACCAAGTTCTAGGTTACTACACTCTCCGGGCCGGGGAGATTGAATGCGCCAATCTCCCTCCTGAGGAATCGAAGAGACTACCAAGATACCCCATTCCCGTCATTCAACTTGCTCGGTTAGCGGTTCACAAGAAAGAGAGTGGAAAAGGACTGGGGGAGTTTCTCCTGGTCGATGCTTTGCAGCTCGGATTTAGCGCCGGGAGGCAGATCGGAGCATTCGCCGTGGAAGTCATCGCGAAGAACAAAGCTGCCAAGAGGTTTTATAAAAGCTATGGTTTTCAGAACCTAGTGGACGACGAGTTTCACCTTTACCTCTCTATGAAAACATTGAAAAAGCTCTTCAGCAAGTAGCTGACCTCCAGCTCCAGCCGCTCCAGCCCAGGCGGACTTGATTCCTCACCACCGGTCGAACTACGATCTTCAGCTCAATACCTCCGGCAGCCGCCGAGCGCGCTTGGCGAGCACCAAAGGGCCAGCAGCAGAAAGAGAGATAGGTAATGGATGCGGTAAGCTCTGAAAAAGCGAACGCGGTTCTCAGTACCCTGCCCGGCGATGACGTGCGCCAAATCATGTGGCGGTTTGCCGACCGCTTCGATCTACAAATGGTGGTGCAATCGACGCGTTCCGTGGCCCGCGGTCTGGTGGCCCGTCTGGTGGCCGAGGGAGCGCGAAACTCGCACGATTGGAACGAGCAGAAAGACCAGATGCTCACCGCTTTCGATCAGGCGGGCATCACGGCTCTTTCCATCGACCCGGAGTACGGTGGATTCCTCGAGGGCCCCACAAACCTGGCGCTTGCTTTAACCGCTTTCGAACTGGCCTGGGTGGACGGCGGCGCGGCAACGTCCAGCGGTGCCGGGCACTTGGCGCTGGGCCCGATCCATGAACGGGGCACAACCGAACAGAAAAGAATCTATATGAGTCGATCCGTTCCGCCGCAGCCCGGCGAAGATCGAACGATTTGGCGGGGAGCCTTTTGCCTGACCGAGCCTCTGCCCTATGTCGGTGTGGATACCCGCGTGCTTTCAGGGAAAATGAAAGTGGTGGAATGGGAAGAGGGTAAAGAGCCTATCCTGCAGGTGGACAAGCGTGGGCGATTCATCACCGCCATGGGCTACGCCAACTTCGTGGTGGCGGCGGTGGACACCGATGACGAGCGAATCAAAGGCAGCTCGATGGTCATTCTAGAGCAGAACGATCCCGGAACCTTCGACCGTGGGACGGTTACCCGCAAACTCGTACACCAGCTCTCCTCCACCCAAGATCCTATTTTCAGCCTCAAGATACCGGCTAGCCGTATCATCGGCGGCTACACGGTAAAAGACGGCGTCATCGTGCCCAACTACGATCACAGCGAGGTCATTCGCTCGGTTTTCCGCCACACGCGAGTCACCATCGGGCTGATGACCGCCGCCAAGCTTCTCTCTGCGATAGAACCGGTCATCCGCTATCAAAGAGGACGGTTCCGGGGTGGAGAGACAGGCTCCCCCGGCACACCGCGGTACAAGCTCGGCCTCCAGCAAAGAGAAGACGTTCTCCACCGGCTGGTGGACATTTGGGCCACTGGTGAGGCCAGCGCTTCTCTGGGCTTTGCTTCGGCAAGGTTGTTCGACGCGTTCGATCCGCTCGAAGCGAAGAAAACAGACCTGCTCGCCGAAAGAGGCATAGGAGGCGGTAGAGCCCAGTTCAAAGCGATGAAAGGGGTGGAGCAGGCTGCAGTGGAATACCTCGAGGCATCCGCAAAACCGGAGACCCAACGGGATCAAGCCCGATTCGAGGAGCTCCAAAACGACTTGCTGGTCCAATACGTCGTTCAAGACACTCTCGCCAACGTACTCTGCCCCGCCACCAAGCTCTGGAATACCGGCCACGGTGCCAACATGATGCGAGAAGCGGTGAGTCTGATGGGCGGCTACGGTATCACCGAGGACTGTCCCGGTTTTCTCGGACAAAAATGGATGGACGCCCAGCTCGAAGCCACCTATGAAGGCCCGGAAGCGGTTCAGCGTCGGCAAATGGCGATCACCATGACCAACGAGGTCTTTCTCACCCAATTCAAATTGTGGATCAAGGAGATGCGACGCGTCGCCGGCCGCCGACCCGGAACCGGCGCTTGCGCTCTCGCTTCGGCGATGGAGTTATGGCTGTGGACGTTCAGGCATCTGGCGACCGCCAAGGACTCAGACGGTAAGCTGCTTTACCGCGACCAGCGTCAAGGCGTCACCTTTTCCATGGCCGACGCGCTTTGCTGGCTCCTGGCGTCGCGATACCAGATTCTCGACCTGCTGGAGCTGCGGGAGAAAGGCCCGGAGAATCCAGCTCTGGCGGAAGGGCTTGCCGGACTGGTTCGATTCTTCACCGACTTGTGCCACGTTCAAGCAGCGCGCGCCGCTGGAGAGATGGCCCGCATCTGTTCCGAGCTGGTTTTCGGCTACAGTCGCCATCCTTCCTGGGACAATGAGGAGGCCTGCTACCAGGCCGATGAACTGGTGGAGTTGGAAGCGGTGCTGCCGGGCATATCCGCCGGGGTGCAAGGGGTGGGTGATTTTGTCGAATCCGACGGGTCGCACCCACAAAAGGCAGGCCCCTGCGTCCGATTTGCCGGCATGGAGACGTTCACCCGCATGCGCGGCAAACTGGATGGGTGTCTTTCCGGTGCGCGGTTGGCCAAAGATCGCGCCGCTCGAGCACTCACTCAGGTGATGATCCCCGAGGCTTTGGACTACCCCACATAGAAGCGGATTTCGGCCTGCAGGGCCAGCGCATCCATGCCGAAAGAAAAAATCGACCGCCAGACCATGGAAGTCGACATTGTTTGTGTCGGCTTCGGCCCCGCCACCGGTGGTTTCTTGACTACCCTTTCTCGAGCGATGGCCGACGAGAACGGTGAGCCGGCGCTTCCCAGCCAAACCATGCCCGGGATGCCGCTTCAAGTGATTTGCTACGAGCGCTCCGACGATACCAGCTTTGGTGTTTCGGGGGTGGTGTCACGAGCCCGGGGAATCCGAACGAGCTTCCCAGATCTCGACCCGACTCAAATTCCCATGGCCCACCCGGTAACCGAGGAGAAAGTGCTTTACCTGCTGGATCCGGTTGGAGCCAGCAGGCGTTCTCGGAGCCTCGTGGCGATCGACAAGCTCCTTCGCACATTCAAGGGAGTGCTCGGTTTCGAGCACGATGCCGTCGAGCTCCCCTTCCTCCCCGACTTTCTCAAAAAAGAGGGCGGCCTCGTTTTCTCCATCGGACAGTTCAATCAATGGGTCAGCTCCCAGCTCATGGCCTCCGGTCTGGTCCAGATCTGGCCATCCATGCCGGTAAGCGAGCCATTGATCGAGGACAACAAAGTCATCGGCGTGCGTCTGGTCGATCAAGGCACCGATCGGGCCGGCAATCCAGACACCGGATACATGCCGGGCATGGATATTCGTGCTCAGTTGACGGTGGTTGGAGATGGGCCGGTGGGGCCGGTAGGGCGCCAACTAGACGAGCACTTCGGCCTACCCGAAGGTCATCACCGGCACGACTGGGCGGTGGGCATGAAAATGGTGGTGAACCTGCCGGAGAGCTGCCCGTACGAGCCGGGTACCGTCCTGCACACTCTTGGCTATCCCGAGCCCGAGATCTTCGGCTTTCTTTATGTTCATCCCGGACGGGTGGCTTCTCTGGGAATCTTCGTTCCCTCTTGGCTCGACAGCCCGGTGCGAACCGCCTACCGTTACCTCCAGCACTGGATGATGCATCCTTATATCTGGCGGAACCTCGAGGGCGGCAGCATGCGATCCTGGGGCGCCAAGTCCATTCAAGAATCCGGCCGCCGCGGCGAGCCCTACCTGGTCGGGGATGGATACGCGCGGGCCGGCGAAGGTTCCGGCAGTACCAACGTTTTGACCGGCTCGGGAACCGACGAAGCCTGGACCACCGGTGCTCAACTAGCCGAAGGTGTGATCGAGCTCTTGCGGGAAGGCAAGCCCTTCACCCGGTCGAATCTCGAACAAGCTTATGTGAAGCGGCGTCGCGCCAGTTGGGTGGAAAAAGAAGGGCAAGTGGCCGAGCGGGCCCGTGACGGCTTCCAAAAAAGCTTCCTCACCGGTCTCATCGGCATGGGAATCACCGGGCTCAGCGGGGGAAAGCTCAACCTTTTTGTCAAATCCAAACCCGCTCGCGAGCACGTTCCCGATCTCGCAGAGTACTACAAGGGAAAGATCCCACCGCAGGAGATCGAAGAGATCCGCAAGCAGTGTGAGCAAGCAGGGACATCGATCCACGACGCGCTCATGGAGAGGGCCGGCTGGCCCAAGATACCCCATGACGGAAAACTTCTCGTCTCCCACCAAGACGCGCTACTTGTAGGAGGAAAAGTTCAAGCCCCGGCAGGCTACCCCGACCACGTGGTGTTCCTCTACCCTTCGCTTTGTGAGCAATGTGAGAACAAACTGTGTATCGAGATCTGCTCGGGGCAAGCCATCCTTCCAGGCGAAAACGGGGTCCCTCAGTTCGACAAAGAAAAATGCGTACATTGTGGGGCGTGTTTTTGGAACTGTTCTGGCGACGGCGCTCTAGGCCAAACAAACATTAGTTTTCGCGCCGGAGCCGGAGGGCTGCATTCGTCAGAAAACTAACAATCCCCCTAGATTACGCCGGGGGGATTGTTAGTTTGTTTTTATTAGATCCACCTTAATATAAAGTGCTCTTCTTGAACCGAATTTAAACCGAATCTTCCGGAGAATCGAACCAATGACAAACGGATACCAAATCGTCGTTTGCGGTAGCCTGGTTCCCGACCCGCTGCAAACACTCGAACCCGTCACCGGCCCCACCGGGCCTCAACTGAAAAACGAGATGATGCTTCCTTCGGTGCTCGACCCCTGGGCGGGACATGCTTTATACGAAGCAGCCCACCTGGCAGCCCGGGTCCAAGGGAGCAAAGTTTGGCTGGTCAGCTTGGGACCCAAAGCCAGGCTGCAGCAGTTGATGATGAGCATCGCCCAGAAGGTCCCTTTCGAGCTGGTGGTGGGGGATGGCGCGGCCGGTGGGTTCACCGATCCTTATGAAGTGGCGGCAGCACTTGCGGGGCTGGTCGAGGCCATTCCCGGGCTCGATCGGTCACGTTTGCTCCTTTTCGGGGGCTGTGCTTCAGCATCGCGATCCGCCGGCGCCACCATGCAGATGCTGGGCGAACGGCTCGGCATCGTCGATCAGTTCCTCGCCGTCGACGAGCTGTCCATTCAAGACGACGGCTCACTGAAGATCCTGGAACGGATCGAAGGAGGCCGCTATCAGGTCTCAGTTTGTCCCGGTCCGCCCACCATGGTCGCCTGGGCCACCGGCAAGCTCTCCGAGCCACCTAACAACCCTCAGATCGGAATGATGAACATGCGAACCATCATGCCGGCACTCGCCAAGGCTCAGCCCACCCAGGTCGGCGCCGAAGGTGTCGACTTCATCAAAGTGGAGCTTCCTCAACAAAGACGGGAGACCCGCATCGTCAAGGACGCATCGGTCGACGATATCGCAAAAGAAATCGTCGAATGGATCAAAGGCTAATGAAAATTCTCTACCTCACCCATACCCAACCCGACGGAACGCTCTCGAAAGAATCGCTGGAAGTCCTCGGCGCCGCCGTCGAGATCTCGAAAAACGTAAGCGGTTCGACACTGAGCGTTGCCCTGGTGGGCGAGCAGGTTCAGGCGGCAGCCGACAGCATTGCCGGCTGTGGCGCAGCGGGATTCACTGGAGTTTCAGGGGCTGACTTCGGGGTTTCCCGTTACAGCAGCGATGCCGCCGCCGCCGAGGCTCTGGTTCGTACGGCAGATGCGGCTCTGGTGCTGGCTCCGGCCACTTCGCGATTCAGCCGGGCGCTTCCCGGCGTCGCTCAAAGACTCGACGGGCGCATCGACACCCACATCACCGGCATCCACACCGAGGGCGGGGGTCTCCAGGTCGAACGCTGGTATTACCGCCAGAGGATGATGGCCACCTTGACACGGACGCAACGCCCCTGGTTGCTGCTCATCGACGCGGGTGTTTTCCCGCCCTGGACCGGTGAAGCGGGCACCGCCCCGGTGCAACAGGTGACGGTAGACCTTCCCGAGGCGGCCCGCCGTACCCGGGTCATCGGCGAGCAAGCCGCCTCAACCGACGCCCAGACCATCCGCCCCGATGCGGAGCTTTTGTTCGTCGCCGGCGCCGGATGGACCAAGAAACAAAAGGACGGCCAAACCCACGTGAAAGAAGCCGAGAAGCTTATCCTCGGATTTCTCGACCAATCGCAAGCATCCCTGGGCAGCAGCAAGTCCCTGGTGGATCAAAGTGGTGAAGGTCAGGAAATTTTGCCGTTCATGAGCCACATGAATCAAGTAGGACAAACGGGCGCGACGCCGAGACACTCCAAGGGTCTTTCTACCTGCTGTCACGGCGAAGAGCCTCACGTGGTGGGTTGGCGTTTCGTCCACGAGCGCCGCGCAGTTAACACGAACCCCGGCTGCGGCTGGGCTCGAGGCAAGGCGGATGTGCTTTACGTGGCCGATGCTTTCGAGGTAATAGCCAAAGTCAACGAGCTTTTATCGAAGGATTGAAAAATCACCAGAACCAGAGCCGGATAGCGAAAATAATAACCGTTACCGTTACCACACCTCGGATCCAGCCATGCCCCTTTAGGAGGGTCAGTTTCGCCCCAACCAAACCTCCCAGCGTGTTGCCGGTCGCCAGGATAAGCCCCATCGGCCAATGAACCATCCCCTGCCAGGCAAAAATACTCAGGGACAGGACGGTAAAAACCAAGATGCAAAAAACTTTGACTGTATTTCCGCGAACCAAATCTAGCCCCGCCAACGTAGTTAACGCCAGTATCAGAAATCCCACTCCTGCTTGAACGAAGCCGCCGTAAATCCCGACGAGAAAAAATCCAACCGCCAAGCCGAAGCGCTCGATTCCTGAGGGAAAATCCGAGGCGGCGAACCCGGAAGGCTTCCGGCCCAAGAGCGTCCACAAGGTGATGACCACCATGAGGGAGGCGAGTATCTTCTGGAAAGCCTCGTCACCTACCACCACCGCGGCTGCCGTTCCCAGGCCCGCCCCCACCGCAGCAGGCACCGCCGCCGCGACAGCCCAGCGCCAGTTCATGAGCTGGTGGCGATTGAAGCTCCAAGTGGCGCCGGCGCTCTGAAATAGGATGGCCACCCGGTTCGTCCCGTTGGCAACGGTCGGCGGCAGGCCCAGAAAAATGAGCAGTGGAAGCGTCAGAAACGATCCACCGCCGGCGACGACGTTTAGCGCCCCAGCCACCAAGCCGGCGGGGAAAAGCAACAGGTAAGTCATCCAGTCAGGCATGGGCCGCCGCAAATCTTACCGCACTATCGAAATCCCAAACAAAGCCGGGGGATTCTGGAAGGGAGACAACTTTTTCCGGCCAACACCGTCTAAACAAGTGAGAGAGTGGAGATAGTCTCTCGATGATAGAAATGAAGTTCAAAATTTTGAATTGGGCTCTTTTGGCGGGAATTTCCGCAAGCTCGCTCCACGCCGGACAGCCGGTGCAAAAGAAAATCTACGCGGCAAAACCGATCAATCCCCATCCGCCGGTTATCGACGGTAGGCTCAACGATGAATGCTGGCAAAAGGCCGCCTGGGAAGGGGGCTTCGTGCAACGGGAGCCTTACGAAGGAGAAAAGCCCACTCAAGACACGACCTTCAAGGTGCTGTATGACGAAAAAAATCTATATATCGCCATCAGCGCTTATGATACCGAGCCCGATTTGATCGAAAAACGGGTGACCCGGAGAGACGATCAAGACGGCGACCATGTCTCCATCAGCCTGGACAGCTATTTCGATCACCGAACCGCATTCGTTTTCAACGTCAATGCCGCCGGAGTCAAGAGCGACTACCTCATCACCGACGACGGTGACAATGAAGACGACGGCTGGGACCCGATTTGGCATACGAAGGCCAGCGTAGATGAGGGCCGCTGGACGGCGGAGATGCAGATCCCCTTCACCCAGCTTCGATTCGCCAATCGCGATGAGCAGATCTGGGGTCTTCAAGTTTGGCGCTGGCTCCACCGTGAAGCGGAGCTTTCCGGATGGCAGTTCATTCCCCAAGATGCTCCCGGCTCGGTTCACCTGTACGGCGAGCTTCACGGAGTACGCAACATCGACACCCATCGGCAGATCGAGCTACTTCCCTATGTTGTCGCCCAAACCGCGCGATTCGAAGCTGAAGAAGGCAATCCCTTTGCCACCGGACGAGCGAGCGACGCAGCGGTGGGCTTGGACGGCAAAATGGCGGTCACCAGCGACTTGACCTTGAACTTCACCGTGAATCCGGACTTCGGACAGGTGGAAGCGGATCCCTCGGTGGTCAATCTCACCACCCGGGAGACGTTTTTCGACGAAAAAAGACCTTTTTTCGTCGAAGGCAGGAACATCTTGAATTTTCAGGTCATGGGAGGCGACGGCGACTTTTCACGTGACAATCTTTTCTACTCCCGAAGAATCGGGCGACCACCCCAGCATGAGCCGGATACGGAAGACGACGAGTACTTCCAAATGCCGCAATTCACTTCCATCCTGGGAGCTTTCAAGCTAACCGGCAAAACCAGAAACGGCCTCTCGGTAGGCTTTCTCGAAAGCATGACCTCCAGGGAGTCTGCAGAGATCGACATCAACGGTGCGCGACGTCTAGAGACCGTGGAGCCCTTTACGAATTACTTCCTCGGGCGGCTACAAAAAGACTGGAATCAGGGCAACACCATCCTGGGTGGCATGTTCACCTCAACCAACCGCAAAATCGAAGATCCAGCACTGAACTTCGTGCACCAAGGCGCCTTTACCGGAGGAGTCGATTTCTACCAGGCTTGGAAAGACAAAACCTACTACTTCTCGGCCAAGACTTTGTTCAGTAACGTTCGTGGAGCGAGCGAGGCGATTCTGGAGACACAGGAGTCCTCGGTCCATTACTTTCAGCGTCCCGATGCCACCCACCTGTCGGTCGACCCCGATCGAACCTCCCTCTCCGGCAACGGCGGCACGTTGAACTTCGGCAAAAGCGGCGACGGTCACATTCGGTTCTCCACCGGAGTCACCTGGCGCTCACCGGGACTCGAGCTGAACGACGTAGGCTTTTTGAGTAGCGCCGACAGGCTCCTGCAGTGGTCCTGGGTAGGCTACCGCGTATGGAAACCCTTCAGCGTCTTTCGCGAGCTCAACGTGAACGCCAACCAATGGAAAGGGTGGGATTTCGGCCGCGAGAACCTATTCAACGGCGGAAACGTGAACTTCAACGGCCAGTTCAAGAACTACTGGGGATTCGGAACCGGCATCAACCGCCAGGGCGAGTCTCTCGCCACCAGCATGCTGCGGGGAGGCCCGGCATTGAGATGGCCCGGCGGATGGGGGAACTGGTTCAAAATCAACACCGACTCCCGCAAAAAGCTCGTTTTCGAATTGGGCGGATGGAACTACTGGGACGACGAAGCCAGCATGCGGAACAAGGAGTTTTGGTTCGGCGGCACCTATCACGCCAGTAACGCCCTTGCCATATCGGTCAATCCCACCATCGGCACCGAACGACGCGAGCTGCAGTACGTGGACACGGTGGACTCCGAGCACGGACAACGTTACATTTTCGGCCATATCGATCGAAAAACCGTCGGCATCACCATCCGATTGAACTACAGCATCACGCCCAACCTCTCCATCCAATACTACGGACAACCTTTCCTATCCGCCGGCAACTACACGCGGTTCAAGACCATCACCGCGCCTCGCGCCGACCGATTCGAGAACCGGTTCCACACTTTCTCCGACGCCGAGATCGGTTACGATCCGAAGGAAGAAGAATACGGAGTGGATGAGACGGGAAACGGGGTCGTCGATTACCGCTTCGAGGATCCGGACTTCAACTTTCAGCAGTTTCGCTCCAACCTGGTTCTCCGGTGGGAGTACTCCCCCGGGTCGACTTTCTACGTCGTCTGGTCACAAGACCGCACCAGAGACGGCCTGACGGGAGATTTTTCCTTCCGACGTGACGTGAACCGCCTCTTCGATGTCCACCCTCACAATGTTTTTCTAGTGAAATTTAGCCGCTGGTTCTCTTTCTAGCGCCCCCTTCAGAGATGACCCGCCTTGACAGAGCGCCTTTTTTGGCGTTTCATTGAGTATAAGAGCTCCAAAATATCAACATTGGCGTAGGTTCCCTTGTCAGCGACCGGCTGGCGCCTGTAACCTTCCGGGACTGACAAGAGGTCCAAGGGTTCGAACATTCATCGGGAGAAAACGCTTTGGTCGAGGTAAACCACAAAGACAAGTACATGCGGGCCAAGATCATTTATTACGGCCCCGCCGCCTGTGGAAAAACCACCAACCTTCGCGTTATTCACCGCCTTGCCAAGCACGAGAAGAAGCTCGACCTCTTCAGCGTCAACTCCGCCCAGGACCGGACGATTCTTTTCGATCTGCTGCCCTTGTCGACACCCGCTTTTCGAAGTTACCAGCTTCGATTTCAGCTCGTCGGTGTGCCCGGCCAAAAGCTCTACGCGGCCACCCGGAAGATGATTCTCAAGAGTGCCGATTCTGTTGTCTTCGTCGCCAATTCCGCCGCCGATCGTTGGGGGGAATGCATGGAGAGCTTCAAGGAAATGACGAAGTTTCTCCTGGAGCACGGAATCGATCCCGCCACCCTTCCCATAGTCTTCCAGTACAACAAGCAGGACTTGCCGGAAACAACCGACATGGCCGTCATGGAGCGGGTGCTGAACGCGCGCGGCGCGGAGTACTTTCCCGCCATTGCCAGCGACGATAAGGGGGTTTTAGAGACTTTCGCCGCGGTGCTCAGAACCACCATGGCCGAGCTCGCAAGGCGATACAAGATTTCTTCCGAAATTCCAGACGCCCATACCACCAGAGAATGGACCGAGCAAACGATGCTCCAGACCTTTGGAGTCTCCAAATTCGGAGATCAGTCCGAGTACGAGCTGGAGGAGCCCGCCGATTCAGCTTTCCCGGAGCCGGAGGTGAAAGTCGTCCGGGTAAAGACCCCCTCCAAGCCGCGTATCGGCGCCGAATCACCTGCGACTTCCAGTCCCCAGGAGCTGACTCGAGCTCCTTCGTCCCTTGCCGCTTCCACAGAAGATCTCTCTACCGCGGCGAACGAACCCCAGGAAGTGACTGCGGGGGCCGCCACCGTTGCTTCTCCTGAGTCCGATTACTCTGGCGGTGTATCGGCGGCTGCAGAAGTTCAAGATGAGTCCTCGGCAATGGCCATGGTGGAAAGCTATGCGGAAGCAGCGGTCGGTTTGGCCGACCACATCGCCGACCTTCGCGAGCAGCGAGATTCAGTGGCTCGCCAGGCGGCTGATTTCTCAACTGTGGCCGATTCGGTAGCCAAGCTGCTAAACGGCTCTGCCGATGCGGCCCCCGGAGTGTTACAGGAGCTCATAAAGAAAATTGCCTCCAACTGGGAAGCGTCGCATGCCTCGCTTTCTATCTTGAGGCCGGACGGCAAGCTCATCCAGTTGGTTCGGCACGGCCTCGAGCTCGATCCTCTGGAGAGCTCCACTACCTCCGAAGAGCAGGCAACGGCTAACGCCATTTTGGAGGGCGGAAAACGGGTCGTCCAAATGCTGGGAGATGAAGGACCACTCGACGAGGTTATCAAACGGGTAAGCCTGCAATGCGTCGGCGCCGCGGCTTACCCCCTCGGCGTCAAGCGCCGTCCCCTGGGCCTGCTCGTTTTTTACTTCTCGCAAGGGGCTCCGGCACTCAGCCTCGCAGAGGCAGAGCACTTGGATCGCGTCGGATTCCAGTTGTCACTGGGCTTGCAGGCCAACTCCGAAAACACCACTTCGCCGGCGAGCTGGAAACCGGCTTTCCTGGGGCAGATGGCGGAGGGGGCGATTCGCTGGACCGGGCAATCGGCGCAGTCCATCGGGGCTGCGGTAGCTCATCTGCGTGCTCAAGCTGAAGCCCCTCCCTGGCTGGAGGGGGAGTTGCTCAAGATCGAAAACGCGCTACTCCACTTGAAATCGATGCGCCAAACCGTGGCGGGAGTGACCGCAGGAGAGCTTCCATCGCCCACCGCAACGCAGTTGGCGGGATTGTTGAAGGAAATTCAAACCGAGCTCAACGATTCGCTGACCCAAAACGGAATTGCTTTTCAAGTCGAGGTCAAGCAAGTCAAGCCCGTCCTCGCCGATCCGTTCCTGCTGCGCGGCGTGATTTACAGCCTGGTGGCTCATTGCCGGCGTCGGTTGCGCGGTATCGCCTCCGGTGGTGTCATCCGTATTTTGGTCAAAAACACCGGTCAAGTCGGTCAAATCTGTATCTTCAACAACGCCGCCGCCCTGATGCGCTCCGACGATCCTTCCCTTTACCTTTCGTGGCCGCTCGAGCGGCAACTCACTGGAATGGATTGCGACCTCGTCCGAATGGTGATGGACCACTTTCAAGGCCAGTGGTCCGTACAAACACGGGAGAAAGTGGGAACCCTGTGGACGCTGGCGTTGAAAAACGCCTAGAGTCCAGCCGGTTAAAAACTCATGCCTCGAGCACGATGACGCCATCGAGCTTACTGGAAGCCTTCTCGAACGTGACCAGAGTGGCAGGGACTTTCCGATACTGTAGGTGTATCATCCGGTCTACAAATCCCGGTTTCTGGGACGAAACCGGGATAGACTCGAGCGCCTCAACGGCGGCACCGTTTTCTTCCTGAAGTACAAATCCGGATCGTAGAAAATCCAGCAGCACTCTGACCGCTGACTTCTTCGGTACTTGGTAGTGGGCCTGCAACGCGAAGTACGCCTCCGCCACAACCAGGTCGGAAACGAACGCTCTTCGACCGGCAGTCTTCAGCTCTCTCAGGAATCCCAGCGCCATATCGGCTTGATGGGCAGGTTCAGCCGTCAGAAGTCGAAGAACAACAGAGGTATCAAGGCCTACGGTAGGCGGAAAATCAGAGCTCGCCACGGCTACGCGCCTCTGCAACGCTTCTACGAATAGACTTCATATCGTGCCGCTTGCCCTTGGCGTAACGTCTGAGGCTACCGAACCACGGAGTCTCGACTTCCGCAGCAGGCTTTAGAACCCAGACTTTTTCCCCATCCACAATCAGTGAGTCTACAATCAACGCATCACCTGGCTGCAAGTTCATCTCGTCACAGAGCTTCTTGGGCAGCGTCGCTTGTCGCTTGGCCGTGATTTTAATTGCCTTAATGGTGAATTCTCCTTACTCTATGTAGAGTAGAGTAAGGAGATAATGTTGTCAAGATGTAACGGCAAGCCGGCGTAGCCCCGCCCTCCTCACTGCAGGAGCAGTCGCGGTATCTTCAACGCTTTGCTTTAACTCGCTGTCCTTCAAGTAATACTTTAAGCTACTCCGTCCGAACCGAGTTGGACGCCAGCTAGACCAGTCACCAGCCACCAAGAGTCGGCGGATCGGGCGCGCCGGTGCTCGTGTCGGCCGGGAATTTATGGATTTGCCGTCATGAAGTGGATCATTCTTGGTATGATGGGCGCTGCAAAAAGCGGGATCTCCGCGAGAGAAAAGGTGGAAATGAGTAGCAATCGAAAGACCGGATATGTGTGGGCTACCGCTTTGCTCTTGCTGGTTCCAATGGGTTGTGAGTCACCGGCGCCCCCCCCGCCTGCGCCACCCGAGGTCACGGTGGCGGTTCCAGAGGTGCGGGACGTGACCAATCAAGCGGAGTTCAACGGCACCACCGAGGCCATCAGGTCGGTGGAAATCGTTGCCAGGGTGCAGGGATTTCTAGAACAGATCAAGTTCGAACCGAGCACGTTTGTTAAAAAGGGGCAAACTTTGTTCGTCATCGAACAAGAGCCTTTCATTGCCCGGCGGGATCGGGCCCAGGCGAATCTCCAGTCCGCCGAGGCGGCGCTCCGGCGAGCCGAGTCGGACCTGGACCGCCTCGAGCAAGCGGTCAAAACCAACGCGGTGAGTCAGCAGGAAGTGACCCGAGCCCGCGCCGAGCGCGATCAAGCCGACGCGGCGCTGCTCGGGTCCCGCGCCGAGCTGCAAAACGCCGAGATCGAGCTCGGGTATACGACCATCAAGTCGCCCATTGAAGGACTCATCAGCCGCCACCTGGTGGA
>SDBT01005456.1_pt1 | contig 21332 bp, 23 predicted proteins | sample 2277101 | NCBI WGS metagenome assembly SDBT01 (sample SAMN10404973, study PRJNA504765) | marine sediment metagenome | isolation source: marine sediment core GS10_PC15, 103 cmbsf | place: Arctic Ocean: Southern Knipovich Ridge | collected 2010
CATTTCCTGTGTTGCCTGCGTTAGGCGTTACCGATCCCGCTCTATTGGGACGAGTTAAAAAAGAGGCCAACTTATCAGCGGCATCACCAAAATCTGTTACTGTTATTCTTGTCCACGGCATATCGTTACCTCTTAAGCATTAGAACCATTTTGATTTCCGGTATCGGGTGTATCATTTACTTCAGACTGAAAAGCATCTCTGCCTCCAGTTGCTAACTGATCCATAGTATCCTCGTCTGCTATAAGTATAGGAAGTACTGTTGTACCGCCTCCGCTATCTTCTGATCGCATACTGGCCGCCACAGAAGGACTAGGAACTGCTCCTCCACCAGCCATACCATAAACACCTTTTGTTCTTGATATGCGAGACTCTAAGAAACTTCTTCCCATAGCAGGAGTGATAGAACCTCTACGGATCATCTCGAAGAAATCCTTACCGTATTGAGCTACCCGCATCTTAGGTATAACAAACTCTCCTGGCTGCAACCAAGCAGGCACCGTATCAACAGGTGATATGTGGCTTGGTCTTGGATGCCCTACTCCACCTCCTGTTGCATATCCCTGTACGTAAGAAGGGGCAAGACTACTAAAGTCTACATGGCCCCCTTTAAAGAATCCTCTGGCGAAACCGCCCCCTCCTGATACCAAGCCCCCTTTGTATCCAGGTACAGCAGTGTTGACTGCTACTGCTGTAGTGTTTGCTATCATAGCAGCGGTCAAGGCTGCTGTGGCTCCTGTGTTAGCTGCCAAGGAAGTAGATAAAATCACCTCTGAAGTTTTTACACCTAAAAACCCTACCAGCAAATTAGCAACGAACTGTTGCAGTATTGTATTTATAAGATTATCGGTAAAGGCTAACAGGAGTTCCCCTGCTATTACTGCGGGGTCTTCCCCTTCTGTACGAGGATCAAACAGGTCTGTGAGAGCTTCAGAAGCAGCATCAATGCCGTCCTCCAAGGCAGTCTGCATGGCATCACCGAAACCCTCGGCCAAAGTATCTGCGTTAGCTATAAACTCTTCTGCCCCGGCCTCGAAACCATTAGACATTGCCTGTAGCCAATCGTTATCTACGACTATATCGGCCATGTCCTGTAAGTCCAGTTTCATGTTCCGTATTACGGCTGCTTCCCTCTTGCGGATTATCTCGAACTTCTCTGCTGTCTTGAGCCTTACGTTTTCAAGGTCTCCGTTTGCTAGACCCTCGTCGTTTAATTTCCTGGAGGCCTCTATAAGTTTATCTAACTGTGCAAGCTCTTCTTCTCGTAGTTCCAGATTACGTTCGTTGATAGCCTGTTGTTTTTCAAGCTCAAGTTTTTGTAATACATATTCTTTTACTAGGCCTTGTGCTTTTCGTGTCTCTTCTATAGCGAGGGCTTTACGCAACTCGAACTGTTCTGTGATTAGTTGCGTACCATCTGTTTGTGTCTTAAACCTAATAAACTCTGATCTAACCTGAAGGGCTAATAACTCAAGCTCCTTTTGTAGTGTGGCTGCACGCTCTTCGGCTAATTGTTTTATCTGTCCATTGAGCTTAACAAGTTGTTTATTGTTCTCTATCTGTTCCTTCTCTATATCCGTAGTATTAGCTGCAACTATAGATTCTGCGGATACTGGGGCTCCGAATCCTACCTGTCCGAATGTCCTAGAGGTTTCCTGGGCCTTCAGTATAGCAGCCTCTCTATCCTCTACTGACTTAATTATTTTTTCGTTACGCTTTATATCAGCAGCAGCAAGTTCTTCTCGTAAAGAAGCAAGACGCTTATCAACATCTGCCAAGCGGGTATTAATTTTTTCGTAGCCATCAGCAAAAGTAGTGAAAGCCTTACGAGCCTCACTACGTATAGCAGAAGTAAGTAGCTGTGCTTTTATTGCGTTCTGTGTTGCCAGGATTTTATCTTCTAAGCCCTGAAAACCTTCGCGTAATTGTTTAACTGCTTGGGACTGTCCTATAATGGCTGTCTTGCCTTTGTTCAATTCCTCGTTGGTCTTAGCAAGGCCATCTGTGGTTATGCCTAAAGATTTATTTAACTTATCAAACAGCTTAGACAGGGCTCCGGTCTTAAATAGTACCACACCAATAATTACAGCTATAGCAGCAAACACTATACTAAGTATGCTGACTGTTGCCGTTATGCCTGTTAGTATGGCTTGGGTTATGCCCAGACCAGCATTGTACGCTGCTACAATATCTATCCAGATAACCTGTATAGCAGTTATAACAGTACTTATTATAGATATTGATCCTAATAACGCCCTGGTTGCTACCAGTATAGCATTGTACGCCTTCGTAAGAACCAGCCAAGATACAACCAGTCCTACTATCTGGCCTACCACCACTAATACTTTTTGGAAAGCACCAACGAATTTATTTATTACAGGCAAGTTCCCTAAGAACCTAAATATCTTTATAACAGTGGCAAGCATTTTATTAAACAACGCCACTCCTCTACCTATGCCCACAAGTATAGGTACGAAGACATTTGCCATCCCCCGTAATGCCTCTCCTGCCAGTGCAGAGTTAGATCTTATGGTCTCGAAAAATTCATCGAAAGACACCAAATTCCTGAAGGACTGAATTATATCTTTCAAAGCAAAAGACACTTCCTGTACTGCACCTATGGCTGTGGGATTAAGTGCGAAAGCCTGACCGGAAGTTTCTTGAACTAATATTAAAGATTCTAAGAAATCTCCCATAACGGATTTTAATGTCTCGAAATACTCCACACTACCAGAGGCTAAGAGTGATGATGTAGCGTCCTTTATCTGAGACGTTAAACCTTCCCACGATTTAGCTACGTCTATGGTGGCTATACCAAAAGCCCTTGTAGCTTCCATGATCTGTTCTACAAGTCTGTTCTGCTCGGTAGCTCTTTCTATGCTCTTATTATCTAAGCCCGGTATACGCAGTAAGAATGTATTCTTGGCTGTACCGGTACCACTGAGTACCGATCTAATTTCTTCTGCGAATTTATCTCCTTCGATGCCCATAGCTGAAGCAGCTTTTGCGAGGGACACAGATACTATTCGTATCTCGTCAACGTCAAGACCTGCGGCCAGCCCCGGAGCTACACCTGCTTGGAAAGCACCTAACAGTTGCTCGTATGTTGCTACAGTACCGAGAGCGTCTATACGTAAACGCTTCTGAACTTGCTCGGCTTCTAATAGGGCATTTTTATATTCCGTTGCCCCGTCTACTATATTGCCCTGCTCGTCCACAAGTATACCGGCACCGGCTATCAGAGAAGCTAAACTTATCTTAGATAACTCAAGCACAGAATTAAATCGTGTCATCTCATTCACACCCGCACCTATAAACTGTGCCAGTCTTCTGGCTAAGGTGAATATCGCTAGGATGCCCACCAGCCTACGGAAAGTGAATAAGAACCTATCGGCCACATCAGCGGCCTTATTCATCTCGAAGCCTAACTGTCGTGCCTTAGACGCAGAGATACCTAACTCTTTAGCTGCCTGCTTATATGATATGTTCTGCTTCCTGGCCAGTTGTTCTATCTGCTTCTGTTGTATCTTATTGGACTGTGCCTGTGCGGTCTGTTTCTTTTGTAGGGCAAGATTCCTTTTTCGTAAAGACTCCTGCTCTTTGAGTTTAGCGTTCTGGGCGGCTATTGCTTTATCGTTTTTACCTAACTCGGCTGTAGAGATACCTGTGGCAGCGGATACCTGTGCAGGGGTTGCGGCACCTTTTGCTCTGGCCAGTTGTATTGCCTTTTCTATTTCCAACCGCTTGAGAGAAGTTCGTGCAATACGCTCTTCTGCCTTAGCCTGAGATATAGATTGTTTGGTGGAGGTGAGTTGTGCTTTAGATACTGTTACAGTTGCCTTGGCTCTACGCTCAACAGTATCAGTAATGACTTGCTCTTTTTGTACCTGCTTAGATACTGCAATCTCTTGACGCTTTTTTAACTGGGCTATTTTATTCTCTACAGCGTTCTGTTTGTTGAGGGCTACAACTACTTTATTTCGGGCCGTTGCCTCTGCCTTTGCTGCATTGGCTCCTGTCTTAGAGGGCGTTGTCGATACTTTACGTGCAGAGGTAGTTGCTTGTGCATCTACCTGCTTAACGAGTGCGTTGAACTTGGCGAATTGTGCCTCAAAGTCCCCGCCCACGTTGATGTTATAATCTAAACCGCCGCGATCTACACCGTTTGACATTTAAAACCCACTATTAAGTAATTTAGCTAAAGCTGCACCGTCTTGTTGTTTCTTGCCAGCCCCTTGTTCCTGTTTAGGCAACCAAGCCTCTATGATCTTTCTGGCCTCTTTCATAGCTTTTTCTGTCCCTCCAAAAGCCAAACTCATGTTGCCTATTCTTCTGATCTGCTGCCTAGCATCTATACGCTTAAGATATTTATATACTTCACCAAAACCGTAAACATCCAAGTTGCATATCTGTTCTTCAGAGATACCTTTACTCATACAGAAGACTGCCGCTTCGTACAGTGCTTCTCTGTAGTACTCAACCATGTCAGCATCGGATGAGAACTTTAGCCCTTGTCCTGCATTAGCCCCATCAAGTTTTTGAGTGGGGACCAATATTTTCCCAGGCGTTCAAAGCCTCCAATATTTACTTCAACTATACACCCGAAAATCTCTAGGGCAGTAGGTAAGTCCAACCCCTTATCGTCATCGTTAAATAGTTGATCCGGTGTCATATCTTTAAACTTATCTACAGAGTTTATAAGAATCTCACCCATGAGATCATCCTGCAACAGACAATCAAATATTGCAGATATGCCTTGCTGTTTAAGAGACACAGACTGAGTTATAGAAGCGGGGCTTGCAGCGGAGGTGGTTGTCTTGTCTATAAGTTCTATGGCATCGGGCTGCTCGTCTGAGGGCTTTGGTGTAGAATGTGTAATCTTCTCGAAGTCGCTGATCTGTCCTGATGGCATCAACTTTGCTACTGCCTCTGATACAGATGTCTTCAAGTCTTTCAACTTAAAGATGACCTTGATACCAAGAGGACTAATCTTAATCTTCTCTCCATTTATTTCAAACTCTTTTGCGTCTTTCCTAAATAGTGACATCGGGGGCTACTCCTTTTATAAAGTTAGGGCATTAAAAAATCCGGTATAGCTATTTCAACTATACCGGATTTAGGTCTCGTTTGCAAGCTATTTATTTAGCTTTATTTACAATTTTTAAGCCTGTGTGACTGGAGTATATACATCCATACGATTAGTGAAGAAATCGTTAGCCTCGACTTCGCCAGTCATAGGCAACGCACCGGCTTCAGCACTGATAAGGTTAGCATCGCCGTTAGAGGCAAGAGACAGCTTATGGAAGTCCCAATAACTATTCTTGCTACTGTCAGCGGCATTAACACCCTCGAATCGCAGAGCGAAGTCCTGCTCGATGGTCTCCAGCATAGTTACTAGATCAACTACGGTAGCTGCTGCGTCTGCTGTGAGGGTACAAGTAAGTCCCTCATCACCAGCTATTGCAGTGTCTATAACAGCAGTATCAAGAATCTTAATCATACCGCTGAGAGCGTCCACAGTATAGTCAGTGTCTAATGTTAGCGTTACTGGTGTTCCATTGGTAGTCTTGACCAAGAGTGAATTTGTGGATGTAATACCGAATACGGCGTTACCAGCCGCATTTGCTACCTGATAGTAACCAAATTTTACAATAGCTCCTGCACTGGCAGGTACGAATGGGCTGTCGGTGAAACCGGCGATCCCTGGGTTCGTGTATGTAGACGATTCGCCCAGAAGGAACAGTGCTAAGTTTTCTGCACTGAAGTTTTCCAAGGAGAAACCAACCGAACCACCAGAATTGATGATTACAGACAAGTCCTGTGTTGGTGTTCCTTCTTGGGTACTAAAATGCTCGTAGGACTCTGTGGTTACTGTAACTGTAAATTCCGGGGTATTACCTACCTTACGGAAATTTTTGGGCTGGCCTGTGTCTTCGAGTTCAGCAAGAAATACTTTGCCTCCACCGAGGTTATATTCTAACGGACTAGGTTCGCCTGAATTTTGTCTACCGACTCCTGGCATTGCAAATCTCCTTTATATTTCGTTATATTATTTTTTAATTACTGCATTAACATTAAATCTTAATTGTGTCCCCGAATGCGATCCCTGTTGTGGCGGATGAGCAACCAAGACACCATTACCCACGGTAATGATTATCAGCAGATTATTAGATACGAAACTCATATTATCCATACTTATTAAGAAATCAGAATAATCTACTTCTTTAGTAAAATCGCACATAACATCGAAAGCCCAACCCGTTAAGACCTGGCCTCCTGATGGACTGGCCTCGAAAGATGCTGCTGTCTCGTTACATACTATAGATGTAGGAGTTAATTTATCCCCAGTAACAGAGGGTACTCCATCTGTATATGTTACGACCTCATATTCGTTTACTTTAAAAAGAGCAATTAACTTAGCTTGTATTGTTACTCGAACGCCCATAGTATACCTATTCGATTACGATGTCTTCGTCGGACGCTTTATACTCGCTAAGTATACCCCCGGCTAAGTACTGCTCGATGGTACGCTTTGACATACTATTTGCGGGTATTTCTTTTCCCGCCTTTATAACTTTACCCCCACAGGTAACATCGTGGGTACATACATATGTTTTCTTTTTAGTACTCATATTCGTTTCCTTATAGGGGATGTCTTATCCCCGGAGAATTAGCAAAAATACCATAAGGTACCTTCCTTCCAATACCTTCTACCTTAACCGGCCCGGCACTATCATTTACTGGCTCTTCTACAAGTGCCAGCATCTCATTAACTGTGACCATCAAGCTGTTTCTAAAGTGCATCAAGTCACCTGCGTCTCTTGTCAGTGCCTCATTATTCCAATTCTGCTTTGCTGTTGCCTGGCCTTCCAGGAACATCTGAGGAAGCAACCTAATCAGTTCAGCAGTCACCCAATTAACTTCTGCGAGTGCCACAGTACTTCTTAGTATCTCATCATCAGTAGTAGGATTCTCTGAAATCGCAAATCCTTGAACCTCTATGGTCCGATCAATAGATAGCCTTTGAATGATACCTATACGAACAGTTGATATGGCTGTATCTATAACCGCTAAGGTATCTTCCTGATTTGTGTTAGACAAACGCAGTTTCTTTATGAAGTCGGCCTTCACAGCGGTATATAGGGTTTCTACGGCCATATTGCCTTATTACCTTATTTACTTTTAAATTCGCTTGACAATTGGGCGATTAACTTATCACGATCCTTGAACTGTACAGGAGATATCTCTAAATTAGAGCACATACGGGTGTATATCTCTAGAAGCTGAATCAAGGGCAATCCCTTTAATGTCGCAGGATCAATATTCCAAGCACTGACAGCGGTGGCACGTTCGTTGAACTGCGTACTATTCGATCCTTCAAGAGGAATAGCAGGAGTAACAGATGCTACAGGAACTATTGCTGCGTCTGGATTACCTTCTGCCGCTACTACCTTCTGATGCGTACTAGAAATATCATTGATAGGGTTAAGAGCATTCAGCAGACCTAACGTAGACTTGTCTACCGGAGGATGCATAGCTGCATCTGGGGTCTCATTTCTCAGACCAACAGTTAATGAACCGGGCTTAGTTGATACGGGCTCTATAGCCGGTACACCGTTGAGTACCTCTTCGATATGACTTTGTTCAACTAATTTACTAAAAGATGTAGGGTGTATCATCTTCCTCGTAAATTGCCTACCAGCCAGAATTGGAACATAATCTGGATAGGAACTAAGATTAATATTGCTTCTATACAGTTTTTCTTTAAATGTTGTCTCTGTCATTTTATCGGTCCTTTATAAATCCTCGTTCTCAAAAAAGGTAGGGGAGAATGATCGTACATTCTCCCCACCTTGGGGCTTACGTTAGGTTGTTATTAGACAACCTTCATACTTACATTCCAGTCAGGTCTCTTAAGATGAGGGAACGGGCGGGACTTCATAATGCCTTCATAGGCACCCTGATCTGGCTTAGGAGGAACACTTGTCAAGTGACGCTTTGTAACAGCTTCTCCAGCCTGAATAATAAGAAGGTCAGGCATCATACCGAACATGAGCTCTCTCATAGACAGAGCGAGATCGCTGGTTGAGATGAACTCAACATAATCGGATCGAATAAGTGCTGTCGCAACACCGGTTGTATCATCAATATACGTTCCAAGATACTCGAAGAAATCCACATCTCCGAAGTTACCCATATACATTAAACCGCTCTCTCTATACTGACTCAAGAGATTCACTCTCTGTGTAGCCTCTACACCGGAGGTTGTGGCTAATGACTTGATAAGCCCAGCTTCTACCATAGCTCTAAGAGCTTTAGCCGCACCAGCACCACAGATAGCCATATCCGGCAGAGGACCGCTTTTTAGGTTTACGATACGCTTGGCCTGACCAATATCCTCAAGAGGTACAGCACTACCTGCGTTCCAAAGAACAGACACCGTGAATGTGTTGGCTGCTGGCTTACCGGAGTTAATGATGAATGAATCCTGACCTGCAACCGAGTATTCAATTTGGCCACGAAGGATAAATGCCGCCATCCACTCTATGCGGTTGTCAATCATGTCATTCATAACATCGACATCCTGCTCCAGAGCTCTTCGTACAAACTCCTTATTCTGATCGCTATTGATAAACACCGGCTGTCCTGCCTGGCGTTTAGCGAACTCCGTGCTGTACTGGAGAGTACGTTCGATATTAATGAACGGGGTATTAATCACGTAAGATGTACCGTTAAGTCCCCCAACCATTACGGCCTTTTGACCTACCTTATTAAACGGTGCCATGCCTACTGCACCGGTCAATACGTCAACCTGTTCAAACTCTGCGAATAGGGCACGCTGTCGCGACTCTGGGAAGAGAATGTTCGTCAGAGCTTTCTTTCCCTTGATCCTTGTATTTAGGAGAGCTTGAATCACTCTCGTATCTGTCAGTGCCGTTATTGCAGGCGGTGTTACGGTCTTCTGTATTGTAGCATACTGCGGCTGATATACTGGCTGCTGGTATACTGGTGCATATGTTCCTAACATTTTACGATCTCCGATTTAAAGTCGTTTATATATTTTCGGTTTTAATTACTATTAAAAAGTACCCGTAAGACCTTGGATAATCAAACTCTTGGCCATGAGATCATCCTTAAGAGCTACACGCAGTGCTGCTACATCGCCAGATGCTACAAGAGCTTCCGGTACAGCGGCGTGAATCTTGCCCTTAGTCATAATCGTGCCCATAGTGTCGTTGGTCGTGGTGTACGCACCAGAATCGACTGTACCACCGGTTACTGCTGTTACAGCGAAGGTGTACGTAAAGGCAGTCAGTACTGTTATTGCCTCATCCGTTACATTGATATTGGACTCTGTAGCACCTGTAACATCAATTTCCATACCTGTAACAAGACCGTGGGGATTTACTGTAGTAGCAGTACAGAGAGTGTCTGTGCCTGTTAGAACAACAAAAGCGGCATCACCTGCGGTTATACCGCTCTGGATAACATTAGGATTAACGAAACCACGAATTTCCTGAGTACCGTTGGTGGCGTTACCTGCTGTTGTAACAATAGCTACAACCGCACCTGTAAGTCCTGCTATACTAGCAGTTATGGTAGGCAGAGTAATTACCTCGACCTTATCACTAAAAGTGATTGTATACGTTGTACTTGCCAAAGCTGTAGATACATCAAAACCTATAGCAGTTAAAGCCGAATCAACAGCACCTACTGCTGCGTCGAAAGCTATACCGGCAGTAGTTAAACCGTTTACTGTTACAGTGAACGTGCCGCCTGTGGCTGTGCCTACATCAATCTCTACATCAGAAGCAGTAGAGAGAGAGAGTACATCTCCCGCTGTAGCTAATGCCTGTTCTCCGGTCGCACCTGTAATACTTGCTAAAGATGCGGATACTGTAGGTAGTGTCAATAAATCATCCTCATCGTCAAAGGCAATAGAAATATCTGATAGCCCAGGTCTGGTTACAGTTACGGTATCGGGTGCGTGTGTACCGATAGCCAATACCGCTGTCTGTATATCCGCTGCCGAGGCATCGAAAGCGATACCTGCTGAAGTATTACCATCGTAGGTTACAGTAAATGTACCCCCTGTTGCAGGTACAGTTATACCTAAGCTAATATTCAAAACTGTAGGAGAAGCAAACTGTGCGGTACCGTCATTTACAGTTACGCTCTCGGACACATCTCCTGTAATAAGAGAAGTGTCAGCAGTAACCGTAGGAAGCGTCTCAATCTCTGGTGTGCCGTCGAATGTAAGCGTATAAATCAAGGTATCTAATGCAACGGTCACATCATACCCTATAGCCTTCAAAGCAGCAGCAACTACAGCAATAGTGGCATTATACGCCAAAGCCGCTGTAGTAGCACTATTTACTGTGATCGTAAATGTTCCGCCTGTGGCTCCGGTTAATGTAATTACCGATACTGTTGCATCTGGTGCCATCCAAGGAGCGAACTTAGCTACTGATTTATTATATGCAAACGGATAGCCTATAGCATAGGCTACGCCTGCACTGGCTTCAGCGACAACCACGTTTTCGTCGTGGTCGCTGAATATCTGCTTGCCTACCGTCAGCAAAGAATCTGCGGCAGAATTGTTAATTAGAAGGTCTCTTTTTTGTGTCATTTTTATATCTCCATCAAAATACTTATTTTATGTTGATATTGCTTACGTTTGGCTATATCGCCCGTATTACCTGGCCAGAGCCAATGTATTTTTTGCTTCCTGTTCTTTCTGGATGTCAGCAAGGATGGCTTCAGCCATTTCGTTTCCTGCTGTCTCAGTAGTTTTCTGGATAAGGACACCAAGAGTCTGATTAGTCGTAAAGTAGGACTCATAGGAACGTCCTGCTTCCTTCTGACATACTGTTGCAAGCTCTACCTGATCTTTAGCCATAGCGATCTTGCGTGCAGCTTCCTCGAACTCGAATACTTCGGACTCATTAAGAGGATTAACTTCCTTTTGCAATTCGTGAATCTTCAAACATTTGCGATGCATAAAGAGGTCTTCAATAGCATGACTCTTCAGTACAGGAGCGGCCATACCGAGACCTTTAGGAGCTTCAGCATCCTCTTTTTCTTTCTTTTCCTTGGCGATCTTAGCCACTTCAGCGGCCTTTTCTTCGGCCTCTTTGTTGATTGCGGTTACTGCTACGATTGCTGCTGCTGTTGCAATCTTGGCTATTTCTTTTTCGTCCATTTTATTCTCCGTATTAATATTTACGTTTTTATTTGTCTTTTTACTTGCTGCTACTTTTTTATAGAACATAGAGCCTCCCATACTAGTACCTTTCCAGGCACCTGAACGATACAAGGCTCGTAAGTCTTCACTAATAACTTTTATGACCACTCCCCAACCACCGGTAACGTCAACTACATTACCATCGTAGTCTTTCACATCAGCAAAGCGGGGATCACCTTTCTGCACGATCATTGACTCTGCAACGAAGATATCATCCTTACTAAGGGCTATTTCGTTATGCTTGATATCAATCTGTCCACCCTTTTGCATAAAATCATGTGCAAAATCTTTTATGACTTCTGCTGAAGCAACATCACCTTGATCGTCTACTCTCTCAGGGGCGTAAACAACACTAATTATTTCACCATCCTCAGTCATATCTTTTGATAACTCTGCGATACAAATTTCAGGTCCACCATCTTCGGACTTATATATAGTACTAAGTTCAGTTGAACCAGCGGGAACCAAAGAAATGAAATCAATCATACCTTTTAATATTCTTCGTTTAGCTTTTCTCTTGACTTTAGCTATCTTCATACTATAATTATAGAAGATGGTAATGGAATTGCAAGCATAAAACAAAATATTTAATAAAAAGAGGTAAAATAATGGGAAGACCGACGATAGATGCCATAGATTTCACCAAAGCAGGGTGGGTAGCAGACTTAAACGATGCTTTTGTTAAAATCTTTGAAGCCCCGTTTCCTATATATCTGGCCGCAGATAAGGCCACTTTGGACGCTATTGCACCCGCATTATACGTAAATTGCCATGCAATAGTAGCTACTGACAGTAGGATATACATATCAAACGGCACGATATGGTCACTTTATGACAGTATCCTCGATAATATTGCAGATATGAATCCTGGTGTGTCTACTATAACAGATATCAAGAATGCGTACAACGCTCTCTTAGCTGACATGAAAACTAAGGGTATGATGGCCACAAGTTAGCCTCCAGAGGGGAATCTATGAGTTACAGTTCAGCAGTGTACACAGTTAGAAGAGAGAATGCTAAATGCCCTCCCGTTATAGCCTATAGACTATCCCCTGCTCACTGGGGATGGTATGTTGAGATGAAAGACGGATCGTGCAACATAGACTCGGTACCGACGAGCGAATGTTCTGATGTGTGGGAAGCTAAATGTAGATGTATTGATCTCTGGGAAGAACAAAATCAACCGCCAGCAGCGATCCTTGCCGATGCAGAAGCGTGATTATAGAAAGCCATGACTATTGCATCTGCTCGGTCCGGTGATTTTCCTATGGCACCGTTTTCTACATCTTCGTTGTTTTTCTTGTAGTCCTCTTTCGACTCTATTTTTATCTTGCCCTTTTTAGTAACTATATACCTACGGGTGGTAAGCTGTTTTTTCAATTTGATATCTAGTTTATGATTGTTGGAGTATCCCAAATAAACCCATTGCTTCTTAACCAACTTTGCAAAATGGCACCAAGCCTCAGTTATTTTATCATCGTACTTATCACTTGCATAGGCAGTATTCTGTGAATAGAACTCATGTACTGTGCGGCCCATGCGTCGAGCATCTCCCATCTGACCTACAGCTACTTCTCCCATACCAGAGGTATCAACAACATGGGTACAGTCATCGTTAGGCCAGCCATAGACATCTTGATACTGTATAGCTTTGTCTATGGCATTATTAGGATCGGTCTTATGTGCCCACATATCAAACATGATCCCACCACTACGAGGAACAACAACACACTCATCACCTCCGAAGCGAGCCAAGTCGGTACCGATCTGTCTCTTTCTATCTGGATTAACATACGTTGCATTGTGCAACGCTTGCGGAGTGCAACAAGCATCGAGATCATCACCAGATATCAGACAGTTGGCATCTAGCAGGGGGAACTCCCCCAGTACAGATATTCTATAGATGTCACTATCTTTGCCCCATTCCTCTTCTACCCTATCGTTCCTTCTACGTGAAAAATATCTAGTCTCTGGTGTTTCTTCGGTGTTCCAACTTAGTCTAACCCACCTATGTGCTTCATCGTTAAAACTATCGAAAAATGCTCCCGATCTAAAATTAGGGTTTCCTATTCTTACATGTAACCAAGTACCTTCAGCATTGGTTGTGGTCTCTTTAATAGCTGCTGATATATCAGGCTTAACCCCGGAGGCCTCCTCTTCCAAAAAGGCTTGATATAGTCTATGTTGCCCTTGAAACGACTCTTTAGTTATTGCTGTAATAAGGACACATCCCCACTCTGAGTTTTTTTGTCCTAATATGCCGAAGCCTTTACCCCTAAAATCAAAAAGCTGGCCTAGACGAGGATCGGCAACAGAACTATTTACTGTACTCTTTGCTTCAGCTAACCATACCTCCTGACACTGCCGGAATGTGGGTGCGGTAACAACTAATTTGCTCAAAGGATGAATTAGTACCCAGTGAGTGAAAATAACTGCCGTAACTTTTGTTTTACCTGGGCCTTTTCCTGCCTTACATGCTATACTTGGCAACCCCCTGCCCATCATAGCCTCATTGTACGCGAAGAGGAGCTCTTCCTGTTGAAAGTTGGGCTCGAAACCGAGTGCTTTGCAGTATCTCCAGATGCCCCCTTCGCCTGTAAATGACATGGCGAAAGCAATAAGGGGGTCTTGCTGGTCTGACTTCTTCATAGATGTCTGTATATCTACAGGAGCCGGTGTGAATCCAGGTGTTTTAAAAGTTGTCGGGCGAAAGTTAATCACAGCTTACCACCAATTTTGTGTTTTTCCCACGATAAAAACGAGTCCGGCATATGGCAACAGATAAACGATGAACATAATAGGAGCCTGTATCGTGATCGGGCCTAGCTTTATTTTTGTGAACATGCCGGTCCCACTTCTCTTTTTACAATCCTTCTCTGTGGCGAACACGGTCATGTACATGGGTATCATCATTTTAGTAACTAAAATGAGAAGTTCTCCTATCTTAGCTATATCCCCAGCGTGCCCGTTGCGGAGATCGTTAGATAATCGTTCGGTCTCGTCTACCAATGTTTGTTTTGCATGTTGCTCCCCACCTGCCATATTAATCTCCCTAAATTATATTTATCCACTTATACAGGGTCATCTATCAAATATCCATCAAATCCGGCACTAATATCTGAATCACTCTCTGTAACAGATTCTGTCTGGATATATACTATGGATTTAGCTTCTATAACCTTAGATACTTTAAATTCATGCGAGGGATTAGATGTCCCTCGTGCTGATACTCCCCATACATGCTCTAATACATTACAAGGTGAAGATGTGTCTGCAAATTTTATAACCTTTAACTCCAGGACAGCAGAGGGTTGGTTGGCAGGATTAGCGGATGCGTTTAATGATGCATATATCTGTTCTAAATATAGCTTTGCACCATCCTTTACTCCGTATATGGCCATAGTAGTCTTACCCTTACCTACATCTATTTGGGCAGTTATAGTAGCGTCTGTTACTGCTGTTGCAAATATGATTCCCTCATTTACTGAAGATGCTCCACACGATATTATTTCCATCCTATGTATGATCACATACAATCCAGAGGTAGCAACATTATTTACCCCGTCCATATCTACTATCTCGGACTGGGGATTCCAGTCTGTATCTAGACCCTCTATAGAAACTTGGTGTGCCCCCGATCCCAGTAATGTATCATTAGGACTGCTACTACTTAAATTATGTACCCTGGCCTGGGTAGGACGCACCCATAATCCTCCTCCAGACCATATGTATTCGTTGCCTGGGGTATCTACATCAGCATTTCTACCAAATTTCTCTATAAAAGAACTGCCAGGAATCTGCTCTGTTGCTATAGATAATTTCTCATTTAGAGCAGAGACATCTAAACGTCCCTGATTTGTAACCATCACATTAACAAAGCTATTTGAGGGAGATAGTCCTGTTAATACTGACTTAGCAAGTTCAGCATCATCCTGTCCTGAAATAGCATCTGCTATTCTATGAGAAGAGGGCTTAACATACGTTTTATGTAAGAGTACCTGAAGCCTGAATACACTCTGAGGGGAACTTGGGCCGTTAGTATATACTATTCTAAAATATTTAGCTACTGGCTGAAAACCATATGTTTTTCCTGTATCTGCCGCTATAGTATACACATCACAGTGATCCCAATTGATACCATCTGTAGAGAACTCTATACTCAACCCATCTACAGCACTTACAACATCGCTATATACAGCTATCGCCATTACAGAAAAATCTAATACATCTATGGCTTCTCCTGTAAAAGTCACGCCTGCCATAAGCACTTCATTGGTAGAGTTTCCCTCGTCTACCATGCTTGCCATGACGGTATGCATCTGACCGTCAGCAGTTACCAAAACGTCATTCCCGGCACCAGATATTCCAACACTACCTATTCCAAAGTTAGCAGCCATTATACTATGTTCTCCGATATAATAACATCTACAAGTACGGTACCTGAGGCTACGCTCAATAGAGCCTCTGTAAGAGAGAAATCATCTATTGACGAGAACTTATATTTCTCTGTCACGTTGTCCAGTAAAGTTATAGGCGTGGTTGTATCTTCGTCTGATAACAAAACCACCGCTGTCTCTGTAGCTGCGTACTTTACCGTTATGGTCTTACACTTTTCCGGTATGGTGTGTCCGTCCGGTAAGTTGGGTCTCGCAGTAGTTATTAACTCCTTCACGCTGGTTGGCGTATCCGTCACTGTTACTTTTTCTATAATCATTTTTAATGCCCATGAGTTAGTGTCTGTTCAGCTATTAAATGTACCGTTACATCTGCACCGCTACTAGATAGTAATACCTTCTCAGTACTAAACTGTCTGAAGGATGCACTATAGAGTTGTTCGGCCGTAGCATCTAAGATCACTGCCGGTGAAACACTGCCCTCGTCCGACAATGATACTGTGACTGAAGATGCTATAGCGTAACGAAGCATAATGCCCACTATCTTAGTAGCAGACACAGTAACTCCTCGTGCAGTATTAAGCAAGGCTGCTATTGTGGTTGGTTCACTTGTTACTGTTAATTGTTCCGATATCATTTGTGTCTCCTAAGATTTGTAACTGCTAATCCAGCCATTAGAGCCGGACCAATTATTTTTAACTAATTTATTTTCTCGCATATAACACCCCATAGTGTTATACCCGTCTTGTGCGTCTCTATCTGCTGTGTTGATACAAGGAGAGACCTGCTGTAACCTGAAATCTCCCCCTGCTGCATCTACGAACAAAGGATTGACTTCTATACTGTTCCTTCCTAGTACTGGATCAGTACCCCCTGCCTGATCGTTACCGAACGGATCAGCCAACACATTACCGTCTGCACCGAATATACAGTTGTAATCGTTGAAAGGTATGCTGCCTCCGGTGCTGTCTATGTTTATTGCTTTGGCTCCGGCAACTGGCACCAAAATATTTCCTACAATTATTTTATTATTGGCTGAAGTTCTTAGCCGTAGAGCTTTTTCTGACTGGCCGTAAATAGTATTATTTCTTATAGTCTCATTGGTTCCAAACCCTACTATGCCCGCTGCTGCACCTATTAGGAGATTATTTATGTAGTGACTACAAAGAGAAGTAGACACCACACAAGAGTTATTACTTCTATGGGAAGCATCTATTATACAATTCATAACTATCACTTCCCCACTGCACTGTATATCATTGTTGGCCATATTAAAACTATATAGCCCATTTATAAATATACCTAAGGTGCCAGTAATACTAACTGATTGGCTACCAGCGGAAGTTCCATCCGAGCCTTTACAATTTATAATAGAAAAGTAATTAGCAGACGAGATATATGCGTTTCCTTTGTTATTATTCTTACAGTAAAAATTTCTAAGTATCACGTTTACTGTACTGGTATTTATAGTATTGACACCTGATCCTGTAAAAGAATTATCTACATCAAACACCACACTTTTCGTTTCATTTATTCCATTCGTGTATGCATCAAAAGCAGACTGATAGAACACCCCCCCGAACATCATGTCCCCTGGCACTGAATTAAATCCTATGTAACTTAAAAAAGTATTTAGTTGTATGTTGCCCCCACCGGCAGATATAACTATTTGGTCAGAATTTCCGGCCATAAGCACATCTTTATCATCGTATACCCAAACACTATTTGCACCGCCTGCATCATCTGCGTCTACGTTTCCATCTACAGAGTTTATACTGTCGAACGCACCTCCTACGTTTACTGTTATATCACTACTTCCTCCGTTGTAAGCATCTGGGCTCAGTGCTATACTGTCATCTGTTCTAATACCTACTCTATACCTGCCATTATTTACACCTATACCCTCAATATATACTATCATACCGGCTAAAGTATTAGTAAACGCCCCTATTTTTGTTATTATGGTACTTCCAGTAAATGCAGCTACTGCATTGACCGCTGTATCTATAGCCTCCCCATCCGCACCCATAATACTAGACAAGTCAAAAGAATCCTCTCCTCCATTGGCCTCGAAGAAATCCTTGGTACATCCTCCGGCTTTCACTAACCCCGCCTGTGTCCCTGACCTTGGGCCACCTACAAAGAACACGCTCTCTTCTCTAGCAAACACCTCAGCCATTATACCGAGCCCCCTGATGCCGGAGCACCTTCAGGCCATAGAATTATAAACGGCTTGCCCGCACGCTTACCTTTTCCCCATTCATGGTCTGGTAAGGTATCGTAAAGCCATGTCCTTCCGCCTCCCTCAAGCTGATCCCTGAGCCCCTGCAACCTTGTCCTTGCCTGTATAGAGAATCCAAACCTTCTCACAATTTTGGCTATGTTATCCGCATAAGTTCCAGTCATATTCTTATTGGGAAAATGATTAATTATCTGTTGTCCCGTAATATTAATCATCTGCTGATGCGTAAGGTCTTTGTTATCTACTATCCATTGTGCTGCGTCTAATACGTTCATTTTGCTTTCCTCCTCTTACCGAAAAGAGAAAGGAAACCCCCGGCCTTGACTGACCACATAAAACCACACGCCGGGCACTTGGCCTTGCCTGCCGGTCTCTTGAACATAGGACGGGTAACGAACCCTTTAATTACGCTAAAAAGTTCCCCGCACTTACCACATTTGTAATTTTTGTATATCTTAATCATTTATCTGCTCACCTGTCTGCTCACCTGCCTTAGTCTCCGGCAACGATTCAGTATCTTTTGCTCTTTTTAGAATATCTTCCTCAAGCCTGCTTTCTAAATTTGCCCGCTTATCTACATTACCATCTTCTTCGTGCCGTGTCAAGCCTAAAACCTGTAATCTTGCCTTCCTAGTATTTAATTCAGTAGTTACCATACCTGCCTCACTACATACATCTGCGAGCCGATCCAGCCTACTCATCTCAATAGCTCTCTCATTCTCTGGATTGAGTACGTTTGCGTACTTAGCGTATGTTTTGTAACATTCTACCAGATCGAACGCCTCATTATATGTCAGGCCCATTTCAGCCTTAAGATACGCTATTGATGTATCCTGACTCTTCCTGGCCATAATACGACCGACGAAGGGTAGCAGAATACTTTCCTCGAAGGTTTCGATATCGTCGCGGCTTGGCCATGCAGTCCGGGCCTTCATGGGGTCAAGCATCGCACATACCGCTGCCTGCTCGTATACATCTCTGTATGTGTCAATCTTCCTCTTGTTGATACCATCGCCCATATCTACGCCCCTGATAGAAATACCGAGATGTCTGACCAGCAGTTCACAGATATTTAGATATATGGCCAGAGGCGTATCGGTCATCGCTGTATACGCCGGTGGTGTATAACGCTCCTGCCTATACTGCCAAGGAGGTTTATTAGGGTCGACAGGGTAATAACCATCATGTATAGGAGGGGGCAAGATACTCATACCTTGCTCTCTACATACTCCGTTTCCAATTATATAGCTGTAAGTGTACCCCATCTCGTCTGCCTGTGCCAAAAGATTGCGTACCGCAGCCAGCCCCCTGAACCACCCCGCTGAGGGATCGTACCGCATGGGCATCTCAAACAGGTTGATCTGTCCGTGGAAAGAAGCCATAGATATTATCAGAGGTATTCCTATCCCCCCTATGCCTCGAATTGTCGCCATATATTTCACCAGCCTATACGCCACCCTCACTCTTGCTCCTGTGATCTCCGTAAGGGTCATAGTAGGTACCTGTAGCTGTTTGCGTCTATACTGGTGTGATTGCTCCCGATCCCGCTGTTGACGGAATCCTTCTATATCTGCGTCCGACATTGGCACCGCATTCATCTCGACCATCTCTATCTCTGTCGCGGGTACGAACTTAGCATTAGAATGTGCCTGCATCTCCGCTGATAAGTCCGGAGAGTAATCCCCCACCGTTGTATTGTTTAGGGCGGTAAGTTGCTGCTCCATGAGATTATACATAGCGTCTACGGACAGTAGGGTTTCCGGTGATATATCGTCATCTTTCGAGACCTTAGCTAACTCGTCGGACATATTGTATTATCCTATTTGTTTCTAACCTTTACCGTCCGTCATGCTTACATATTCGCTTTTGAATATCTTGCCCTCTGTCATCAACTCGAATAGTATGGAGTCTATGATGTCTATCTCGCTATTGCTCCGCACGCTCACGCATCTATGGTTGTCCTTAGCTATTTTCTCGTCCGGGTCTCTAGTTATAATAAGCTCTACCTCATGTAGCTGTAGAGGAGCTAATTTGTTATTGGGGCAAGAAGCATTCTGTTCCTGGATGAACTGGTTAATAAGCACCTGTAACGCAACTTTGAACTTATCCGCTAATGATGGTTCCTTAGATTTTGTTATATTTATATCCATGACATCAGTTTACCTCTATATAGATCGTAAGTCAAGCCTTTTATTATTTTACGTATAGTATTGAGTCTTACGTATATACCCGGTCAGATATATACCGGTTGAAATTTTAGCCCGGTGAGATTTTTACCCCTTCGATTTATTAGTAGGTGCAGTGGTTATACCTAGATTACCCCACGTAGCCACTTATACATATTATATACAGGACAAGACAGGGCTATAGGTTATAGAGTAACACACACACACACACACACACACACACACAAGGCATACGACCGACAAGGCATACGACCGACAAGGCATACGACCGACAGGGCATAGGCTATACGTACCATACGTAATAAGGTATATATTAATATAATTTATTAATAATAGTTGGCATGTGTGTATATGTAGGGTATAGTCTATATAGCCAATGGTGGCTATGTAAAGGAATTGATTATGTTTAATAGCGTTATAGAGCATTATAAATATTACAAGTATTGTCGGGGCCTTAACAGCCATGTGACCGCTGAAAGTGCATGTAAGTATATCAGAGCCTTATTAGCAAGCGGCACACTGTATAAGGCTTTCCCTACGGTATAATGTAAATAACAAACAATGTAGCAATGGTGCTACGGTAAAGGGGTATAACATGAAAATGACAGTTATTACATACGATTTATTAGGTAACAGTGACGAAGGGTATGATGTAAATGATAAAGCCAAGTATGGGGATTTTGATTTTGATGGCGATTTTACTTGTGATCTTGATATAACAAGATTCTTAAACAAGAACTATTTCAACAAGCATATAGAAGTTAGTCAGCTTAACTTTGATGGTGACGATACTATATGTTATGTTAACTCCGATAGTGACGGTATGCCTATATGCGAGATATTCCCGGTATAGTTATCGTTATATAGATATAGCTATAGACTATATAGGTATCGTTATATAGGTATCATTATATAGGTATCGTTATATAGGTATCGTCTATATAGGTATCGTTATATAGGTATATGCCTATAGACAGGCTGATATTAATTAGTAGATAGATTTATAATAGTATATGGATAATCAATAAGAATTAGAATTAATGATACAAATATATATAGAGCATGATACCTATATAGGGATACCTATATAACGATACATATAGGCCGGGCACATACAGATATATAATAAACGATACATATATAAGATTCTATAGGTTATTAGTGAAAGTGTATAGTCTATTTATCTTTTAATGAGTTTAGTTTTTTAGTGTTAATATTAATAATAATTATCATTAATAATCGTGCTTTATTAGTAAACTAGCCATAA
>SDBT01005457.1_pt1 | contig 21329 bp, 22 predicted proteins | sample 2277101 | NCBI WGS metagenome assembly SDBT01 (sample SAMN10404973, study PRJNA504765) | marine sediment metagenome | isolation source: marine sediment core GS10_PC15, 103 cmbsf | place: Arctic Ocean: Southern Knipovich Ridge | collected 2010
TGAGCTATATCGTTCGAAAGGTTTGTGAACTCTACTGAATAATAATGATTATCTTTAATTTTATCCGAAAGGGTTGCAGCTTTAACTACACCTGCGAGAATAAAAGTTAAAGCTGCAAATAACACTCTAATATAATACAGGGCTGGAGATGTACCAAACGCAGCCAGTAAAAGTGTTATAGCCGCAAATACGATAGCAGTGTAGCTGAAGAAATTGTACCACCATCGAGTCCAATGTTCTCCATAGTCATATGCTTTTCCTTTTTTCCTTGCACTTATAGCTCTGTTCTTGAGTTCATCAAAAGATTTTTTGATATCTTTTTTCTCAGGAGAATATGCAATGATCATAATCTCTTTATAATAAGGTTAAAATCTATTTCCTTAGGATGACCTTCGATTTTTTAATATAACTTTACACTTGAAGAGTTTACGATTAATAGAGAAAAGTAGGATGAATAAAAACGCAAGACAGAATATAAGTTCAAGAGGATAGAATAAAATTGATCATATCTCTTAATATTCTATTAATCAAAAAAAAAAATGACCATAATTACTATCACATCTGCTAGCTCCTCTGTAGATAGGACTCTCGATGTATCTGATCTCAAAATTTTTGTTAGACGTTATATGGAGTCATACTCTGTAGTATTTTCTTTATTAATATTCATAGTAGGTATTTGCTCTTTTACTACAGGAGCAGTCCATAGAACACATACATGTTTGATAGTTACCCATATTTTAGGTTTTAATTTAGATACAGTTCTTGAACATATGGGACTTATGTTATGTATAATATCTACGGTATATAATCCCTATGTTTCTTCTAGAGATGACTCATCACCTTTGTGGAATCGCAGTCCGATACATTTTGTCGGATTCTATTTCTATATAATAACGTTAGTTATAATGGCACTTATCATCCTGGTTAGTGATGATTTTACATGTATGACTGATAAACCTGTTATTGTTGTATGGTCTTTGGTTTCAATATTCACATTGTGTTTATTTTATCCAATACACAACATCATGGAAGTCTATTGTGCTGGAGTGATGTGTAAAGATAAACTAATGTGATTCTCTCTTTTAAAACTAAATAGTTAGTTCGAAATCTGGATCAAAAAACGTATGCTGTCCTTCATATCCAACTGAGTTACTGTACATATTATCTTGTATTGTACTAAAGTGGCAATGACCACTCATCCACACTAAGGCTTTCTTAGCTAATTCATCCATATCATTGTAGTAGAACTGTGTTAACTTGTTATTAAAGCCACACATATGGTGCGATGGTGGGAAGTGTGTAATTACCACCGTGTTAAGAGATATTTTTGATTTAATGTACTTGATATCGTCGCTATTTAATTTGTTCATCTCGGAAACAGTCATCTTCCTATGTTGTATGGTAGTATCCTCAAACTCTTTAAAATGATTGTTTGCTTCAACTATCATATCATCATAAATATGAACCCACAGTGTTACACCTATGAATTCAATTCCATCAATTACTATAGATGATCTATTGAGGTAGATACATCCTGTTTCCTTACATAGATTTGATAGATGTTTGTTCATTTCTGTGATATCAAATCCTCTCATCTCGTGGTTCCCTGCCACTAAAAGTACATAATTGTATTTACTTCTGGTGTCGAGTAAAAATTCTCTATAACCAGGTATTTCAAGATTACCAATGTCACCAGCCAGAACACACACTGTAGTCTCTTCCCCTACTTTGTTATTTAACGGTTTAACATAAGATTTTTGAAGGTCGTTGACCTCAAGGTGTACATCTGATACTAATTTGATTCTCATTTATTATCAAAATTGATAATAAAAAATACTATCACAGATAAAAAAGATGGCTGATGACAAGTATGTATTGGCTCAGGCAGCTAGATTTGGGTTTGATAAATGTCCAATATGTTTTAAATTAAGCATTTGCTCATCTGTGATAACCAAATGTGGACATCGCTTTTGTTTAGCATGTCTTTTGAGACACAAAGGTAATAAACTTCGATACAGGTGTCCAACATGCAAAAGCTTATGCACTGAATATTCCAGTACCCTTCACATCTTCAGAAACCTAAAGATATTCAATTGTGATCTGTGCGAGAAAAAAGGGATGCCGATTACTATTTTTGAAACACATATATTGCAAGAATGTGAAAAACGTATCGTTGAATGTAAAGACTGCTACGAACCTATTCCTCACAATGAGTTAGATGATCATATTAGGAAAAGAACTACACCATGTGAAAAATGCTCAGAGACATTTCATGTTGGATCTCTTCACAAATGCAAATATGATAAGATTCCATGTGAGCGTTGTGGTATGATGTATCAAAGAAATCTCTCTGAAAATCATAACAACATTGAATGTCTTCATCGTACCATTCAATGTTATGTATGTGGAAAGGAGGCTAGCACACAGTTTTTCTTGACTCATCACAAAAACTGTGCATTGGTTCAATGTAGATATTGTAAGAAAATATTCACAACTGAGACAATACAAACTCATGATAATTCGTGTGAAGAGAGTAAGATTATTTGCTCTATCAACCATTGTGATCATGAGTGCAAACTCAAAGATTATCTTAAGCATCTTGAAGACGAGCATAAAAATATTACATGTAGTATTAATCAATGTGGAAGAGTGTGTATTTCTCAAGAATTGTTCATTAATCATATCAAGAATGATCATGTTGACACGACTATTCCTCTTATTGATTAAAATGTTTTAAAATTGATGTTTTTAAAACATCATTCACGAGTACAAAAGATGAACTATGACAAGTACATGCTTGAGCAAGCAGCTAATCTCGGATTTAAAGAATGTCCAATATGTTTCCAATTCAATATGACTACATCTGTGAAAACGATTTGTGGACATCAGTTCTGCTTATATTGTATCTTGAAATTCATGAATGGTAAAGTGACATTCAAATGTCCTCTATGTAGAACACTGTGTAATAAGTACAATGCTAGTCTTCATATCTTCAAAGGTCACAATGTATTTAGCTGTGAACGATGCGATAAGAAAGGAATGTCACTCCCAGGTATTGAAAAACACATATTGAAAGAATGTAAAAACAGCATTGTCGAATGCAAAGAATGTTCAGAACCCATTCCTTATAGTAAACTGGGCGAACATATCGACAAATGCAAATATGATGAAGTTTCATGCAAATTTTGCGATCTCATATACATAAGGAATGATGTTGAAGAACATCGTACTAAACATTGTCTCAGTCGTATGACTCAATGTGATGTATGTGGAAAGAACGCAACTGCAAAATACTTCATGACTAGTCACAAAAACTGTGAACTGATGGTATGTGAACATTGCGACAAAATATTCACGACTGAAACGTCGCAATCTCATCTTTCCGTGTGTGAAGAAAAGAGAATAGTTTGCTCTTACACATTTTGTGCGCACGAATGTAAACTTAAAGATTATGTTAAGCATATTAATGAGTGTCACTTCGTTGTTGAATGTAAGATTGATAAATGTGGTGAAGTGTTTCTCAACACAGTAATGTTCATTAAGCATATCGAGGAAGATCACACGGATTGGACTACTCCTATCGTTTTTTAAAAGTCAAAGTATTCCAGTTATCATAATTTTCCCTTCAGGTTTCTCCCTATACTTTCTGAACAGATCAGATGAAATGATAGTATTAACATTAGTCTCAGAGAAAGGAGGTTTTCTTAATTTACTAACTACGGGTCGTATAGTATCCACATAATCATTTTCCTTATCACCTACGATAGATTCATTTAAGAGTTTACTCTTAATAGGACATATTTCCCTTAATGACATCAATGACATTCCTAGATCGTTAAACTCTGAGTAGAAGTTGGGAGTAAATCGAAGATATCCACCTGTCACATCTGCCCTTAAGATCATGGGTTCAAGATATTTACATGAACGACCAAAATCGATGATTTTAACCACATATTTAGGCTTAGGTATGTACAAAGTTAAATCTTCAAATACATATCCGAAGTATTTTACATCTTCGGTTTTATGACCTTTGTAACGTATAGGAACTTTTGAATAACCTATATTTCCGCTATGGAGATCATTATGGTTTATAGCATAGTTACTCTGATAACATGCTATAGCATGAAATAATTGTATCAGGATAGAGGCAATATCTTCATCAGAAGTAGCTTTCATTAAGGGACTATCTTGATTTTCCATAACTCCTGTTATTTTTTCCTGAAACATGTATAGAGAACTTTCATTGCTAGACTCTGGACACATAGACATGTCTATCACATTAACGAAGTTTATCGACTTTTTCATACGAAGCTCTCCACACAGCAGTGAAATAAGGAATTCTGTGTAAAAAGATTCCCAACAGAGATAGCTACCCTTAGGGATCACATTACCATCTATAATTTGCTCTGAACTAGTCAAGCACATCTCAGAGAATTTAGGATATATAACTTTTTCTCCTTCAGACAACATTCTATTTGGATCCCCTCCATTGAGTATAATGGTAAGATATTCATTAACACCAGTATACTCAGCCATACGCGATGCATATTCTCCTACTGTTTCATTTAATTGTGACCATATAGTCTTGATATCTAGCTCTCCACTTGGTATCTTGACAGCAACATACGTAGACCCTCCTATCCCAATCTCCATTACTTCACCGTATGCTCCTTTTCCTAAACTTCTAGTTATACAGAATTCATCTCTTTTTCCAGGACTTATCTTGTCACATACAAAGCTCTGGTTAGATAGAGAAGGAACTATAGATTTATTCTGATTGTACAAGTTTATTACATTTGACTTTCTACGTCTGAAGTTGTTAAATGCTTTTGCTTTAAAAGTGCTCATCCTTTTAGAACTGATGATTTTAAAAGTCAAAGTATTCCAGTTACCATAATTTTCCCTTCAGGTTTCTCCCTATACTTTCTGAACAGATCAGATGAAATGATAGTATTAACATTAGTCTCAGAGAAAGGAGGTTTTCTTAATTTATCTACCTTTGGTCGAAAGAATTTGGGATAATAATCATCTTTGCCACCTACGACGGATGCATTTAAGATCTTACTCTTGGGACGCCTATTTCTTAATGATATGATTGATGTCCCAAGATCGTAGAACTTCGAATAAAAGGCAGGAATCCCATCATATAGTTCATTTGTTACATCAAGATTTAAGATCATAGTCTCTTCATACTTACATGAAAGACCAAAATCAATGATTTTAACCACATATTTAGGCTTAGGTATGTATAGAGTTAAATGTTCAAATATGTACCCAAAGTACTTTACATCTTCAGTTTTTTGATCCTTATAACGTATAGGAACTTCTGAATAAGCTATATTCCCACTATGAAGATCATTATGATTCATATCATAGTTACTCTGATAACATTGTATAGCATGAACCAGTTGTATCAGAATGGAGGCAATATCTTCATCAGAAGTAGCTTTCATTAAAGGACTATCTTTATCGTCCATAACTCCTATTATTTTTTCTTGAAACATGTATAGAGGCTCTTCATTACTAGACTCTGGACACATAGACATATCTATCACATTAATGAAGTTAATCGATTTCTTCATACGAAGCTCTCCGCACAGCAATGAAATAAGAAACTCTGTGTAAAAAGATTCTGCGCAGAGATAGCTACCCTTAGGAATCACGTTACCCTTAATGTTTTTCTCTGAACTGGTTAAGCACATTTCAGAAAATCTAGGATATATAATTTTTTCTCCTCTAAGGATAATCTTTTTTGAGTCTCCTCCATTGAGTTTAATAGTAAGATACTCATTAACACCATATTTCTCAGTCATCTTTGATGCATACTCTCCTACTGTTATATCAGAATCATTCTTATTTTCCTCGATATTGAGCTTTTCTAATGGTATTTTGACAGCAATATACTTTGATCCATCTACAGAAGCTTCCCATACTTCACCGAATTTTCCACTCCCTAATATCTTTGTTAGAGTCACTGGAGATCCCTTTACTTTGCTTATTTTGTCGCATACAAAACTCTGATTAGATAGAATAGGAACTACTGGTTTATTCTGATTATACAAGTTTGTTACATTCAACCTTCTATGTCTGAAGTTATCAAAGGTAGATTGTTTCTTTGCTTTAAAAGTGCTCATTCTTTTAAAACTGATGATTTTAAATAATATACTTCAGAGATCGTAAATGTTGGCACTAGGAGCAGGAGATTCATTTTACATACCTGATGTTTTCGAATCCAAATTGTTTGAACAGCTTGAATCGGAAGTGGAATACATTCCGCGACACAAAATCAAATATAGGATTTATGGGAAAATAGTAACATTTAAGAGAGATATATGTTACTATGGAGAAACTTTTGATTATAATTTGATCGATCCTCCTCCTCACGACCCAAACTGGCCTGAAACAGTTGCTTTGGTTAGAGATGAAATCAACAGATTATACAAACAAAAATGTAACTCTGCCATAGTGAATCGATACTCTAATGATGATTACATAGGACGGCATTACGATTCCACTAAGAGTCTTAAACCAAATACTCCAATCTTTAGTGTATCTTTTGGAGCTCCTAGGCTTTTCACGATTGGAACTGAAAGTGTTATGGTTAAGTCAGGCTCTGTTATCATCTTGGGTCCCAAGACCAATAGACAATTTAAACACTCTGTTTCTAAAGGTGATGGAGTTAGGGTTAGTATAACCTTGCGTACTGTTAAGTAATGTTTTAAAACTTCATGTGTGGAGATCAAATAATAGCCATGTTGAAGCATTCATTGATCGACACTTTCATAGCCTGCATCAAGCTAAGCTTCTCCCAGAAATTGTCACAGGGATTCGGAGCTAGCGAGCGCGGACAGTCAAATTCGGACGAGGAAAGTAAAGAAGCCACTATGAGTCAGATCGTTGGTTATTTGGCTTAGTAATGTTCATCTTTTAAAAGTTTGAGCGTGAGTAAGTAGTATTCTTGTAAAGGCAAACTCATTTATTGTAAGTATGATTGAAGTAATTATTCATATATTATGATAATGTATGATACTGGTTTTTAAAAATCATGAATAAACATTAATTGAAGATAGATTCTTAAGACTCATAATACTGTAAGTCATAACATATAGAATAGGATTCATAAATAACTTTATTATCTTTTGCATTTTTATTCTCTCTTCCGGGCTATTTTCTATACTCTCTTCATTAGTATCTGCCTGAGAAGATGCTAAAGCAAAACCTTCTACAGAATACTCCCCACTCATTTCTCCCACAGCATGAGCAATCACAGAGAATTCTCTTGTCATTAGTCTTAGATGACGTTGTAGATCAGCTTCACTGTATGACATTCCGTACCCATGATATTTAATAAAAATTGAAAAGTCTATTCTATCATGAGCATCAAATAAATATTCATTTGCATTCTTGATGTCATCGACATGTTCAGGGAAGACTATATCTCCTATTTTGTATTTTTTCAAGATTTTTCCGAATGTCCTTTGTGAGAGTAAGTTTAACGACTTATACAACCCTGCATCTTCTCGACTAATATCATCTTGATGATTTATATCTTTTGTATACGTACTAACCGTAGATATGATAGGTTCCTACACATGCGTTAAAGCTTTGAAAGCCGAGATAGAAGAGATTAAGAGGGTTTGAAATATCTATAGTAAAATGGGTTTAAAGATTTAAAAGATATAAGAAACAATGGTGAAATGTAATTTCGAGGAAGAATGTGATACAATACCAAAATTTGGCTTCAAACAATATGCAGCTATTCGGTGTAAGAACCATCAACTACCTGATATGGTCTACTACCCTCAGACTTATTGTCCCTGTATGATTAAGCGTAGTAAATGCGAAGAACATAAAGGGAGCAATTTATGTATAACTGAAGGATGTGAAACGAAATCGAAGTATGGTGCCAAACAGTATGGATTAACTCGATGCAAAGATCACAAACTTGATAAAATGGTCATACTGCCAGGAGTATATTGTTCTTGTAATAAGAAATACAGCTGCTGTACGATACATGGAGGATTCAGATTATGCAAGATCCATGGAGTAAATAGATACAGCTGTTCTAAGTGTAGAACCTTGGGCTACTGTGAATACGATAAACAGCAAAATAGATGCATTGAATGCAAAGGGAGCTCTATCTGTTCACATGGAGTTAGAGCTTATACATGCACAAAATGTCCAGGTAAAGGAGTGTGTGAACATGGTGTCGTCAGAAAATCTTGTCGTAAATGCAAAGGGTCTGCCGTTTGTGAGCATGATAAACAGAGAAATCGTTGTGATACATGTGGAGGTAGCAAACGATGTAAACATAAGAAAGATAGAAGAATATGTTATGAATGTTCATCTGAATCAAGCTACTTCTGTAAACGAAGATACCCTAATGGAACTCGTTGTCCTACACGCGGCAATGTTAAATACGATCATTACTGCGTGAGATGCTTTATTCATTTATTTCCCGATGATGAACGTTCTAAGAACGCCTGCTTACCCACCAAGGAGTTAAGAGTTAAGCAGTATTTAGACGAAGTGTACCCTAACAAATTTATTCATGATAAGGTGATTCAAATCGAAGATAGTCAGTGTACCCCATTCAATCGAAGAGCTGATTTTCAAACAATCATTGGTAACCACATTCTGACTATCGAAGTAGACGAGAGACAACACAAGTACTACGATCCCATAGATGAAGAAAGAAGACTGATGGAAATATGCGAATCGGCCGGTCTTAATCTTGTCTGTATTCGATTTAATCCAGATAGTTATCGTGTTAATGGCCAACTAATCGATACCAATGCTAAGAGTAAATATCCTACCCTGAAGAAAACTATTGATAGGGTAATAGACAGGATAGAACATGGAAATGGATACGATAGATGGCTTACTGAGATTAAACTATTCTATGATGATAATCCTCCTATTATTGAAGATATTGAGGTAACCACTACTGAGGTGATCATTACTACTGAGAAAATAACTAAGAAGACCACTGTTACCACCAGGAGACGATTACGTCCTATTAATCAAATAGTTAAGGATACTTCTGATGCTAAACCAAATGTCAAAACCATTGTATCTAGGAGAAGATTACGTCCAATTACCAAATAGGGTCATGTTACTTACGAATACATCACTTCGTTTAGTAGGATTTAATTCTACTGATACATCGAATCGTTCATGTTTGACTGTAGATCCTTCATGACCCTTCAATTTTGTTTTGCTCAACAAGACTAAACATAGTGGTGTTACATACTAAAACGTCTATGAATATAATTTGTATATTGTCTATGAAAAATACTGACTTTTATGATTATCATTGCTCTCTAAACCCTCTTCCAATAACTCACCATATGTTTTTCCTTCGATCCATTCCTGTCCAAGATTTATCATATTTGCATCATATAATTCCCGTGCTGTCTCTTTCCATGTTTTGCCATATTTCTTATTTATTCCATAATCATTCTTTACCTTCCTTCTCCACATAGACTCTTTCTTACATACTTCATTGAATTGTCTGTTCACTCTGCATAATTTCATCACTTCTTTGACAGAGATATCATCAAAGTATTTGATGATGATATCAGATCCTAGTTCAGATATGTTATTAACTTTGAATAACCTGAACAATTCTCCGACTGTGCGATCTAAATTCATTCTAGTTATTTGTCAAATTGTGAATATATTTAATGTGTATTTTCCTCACTAAGGAATACTACTTATTAAATCATTTTTAATAAATAACAAATCCATCGATGAATGATCCAGAATCTGTTATTTATTATGAGCGTCAAGAATTTGATAAGAAATGTACGCATATAAATTGACCCCGAAAATTGCCACAGGGATAGGATGCACTAGATCTAGACGAGAAAAGTATAAAAGTCGCTATGGGTCATATCTCTAGTTATATAAATAGTAATCCTTAAAACTCAATAGAAAATACTAAAATGAAGGAAATGAAATAACAGAGACTAAAAACATTCAATTATCCCGATAGAATAACTATAAATGTTCAGAAAAAATCCACAGATCTTATCTAAGTTAGAATCAAGTTTTTAAAAGTCTTCACTATTTTATATCAAAATTGATCAAATTAAAAACATCTATCTCTCAGAGGAAACATCCGATGTCTATCTTTACTCTCAAGCACGCTGATAAATTCGGATATTTTGGAACTTTCGATGAAGCTTACAAAGCCGGAAAAGATTATCTTGGTGCTGAAATTAAAGAAATCAAATCGGATGAAATTGACAACATTGACAAGATGTATTTTATCGGATCTTCTAATGACAAATTCTTTACTGATGTGAGAGATGCTTCATTGTATACATCAGAATCAGGATTCTCGATGATTCCCGAAATCTTCATCGGAATGGTGAATTCGAAGAAAATATACGGGTTGGCCTACATGTTCTTTCTGAGAGCTATGGAAGGTATTGATGATATTGATAAAGCATTTGATATGGTCAAGAAACGTGGTGATCTCTATCAAAGTGAGAAAGGAGTGTTCGATGTTCCAAAGAAGATGAATTATCTTTCAGACGAGATTACTGAAAATTATCGACTTATCTACAAGATGGCCGACAGCTATGCAAAGATCTATGACTCTTTTGAATCCACGAATGATGAGGAATACTGCGAGCTTTATGGCATCGACATGGAAAAATTTTAAAACTCTTACACTATTTTAGATCAAAATTGATCAAATTAAAAACATCCATCTCCCAGAGAAACACCCAGATGTCTATCTTTACTCTCAAGCACGCTGATAAATTCGGATATTTTGGAACTTTCGATGAAGCTCATAAAGTCGGAAAAGAATATCTTGGTGCTGAAATTAAAGAAGTCAAATGTGAAGGATATCAATCTGAAAAGTTATATACCATGGGTGGTATATTTTTTACTGATGTGAAATCTGCCTCATTGTATACAAGACGTTGGGATGTCGGGATGATAAATAAGATCTTCGAAGGAATGCAAAATTCGAAAGTATACGGATTGGCCTATATGTTCTATATAGCATCTATATGGGGTGTTGATGATATCGATAGAGCATTCGATGTTGTCAAGAAACGTGGTGATCTCTATCAAATTAAGAAAGGGGTATTCAACGTTCCGACAAAGATAATTCATCTTCCGGACGAGATTACTGAAAACTATCGGTTGGTCTACGAGATGGCTATTATCCACTCAAAGCTCTATAATTCTATTGAATGTACAGATGACGAAGATAACTCCAATACGTAGCTTTTGTTCTCTGGATTTGATATAATGGGCGAAATTGATATTTTAAAACTTCTCATGCGAGAGTACAAACAATGTCATCTTTATGCAAACTGCTAAACATTATTGGTCAAAATCACTCTGATAATGGAGAAAACTTTAGGGCAAGTGCATACTTCAAAGCTTCAAAGATACTTAAAGGGAAAGACGGTATAACTGGAAGCGAAGCAAGGAAGCTAAGAGGTATAGGTGCTAAGATAGAGAAAAAGATTAATGAATTCAACAGAACAGGCACCATAGCAGATGCATTTAAAGTCAATGAAATCCTTAAACTATTCACTAGCATTCATGGTGTTGGACCTGTGAAGGCTAAAGAATGGATTAAAGATGGTTATAAGACATTAGATGATCTCAAGGAGGTTCAGATGACTCATGCTCAAAGATTAGGGTACGACAATGTTGATGATTTAAAGGAGAGAATTCCAAGATCAGAGATTGCAGAGTTAGAACTTTATATCAAAGACAAAGTTCCCAACTCAGTTATCTGTGGGTCATACCGAAGAGGACATGCTGATTCTGGAGATATCGATCTTCTCGTCAAAGGGGGAACTATTTATTCTGTTGTTGATGATCTTAAAGATATCCTGGTAGGAACACTTTCCTTGGGGAAAACAAAATTCATGGGATTGTGTATCTTGTCGAATAAAGTTAGACGAATAGATATCTTAGTTGTCAATGAAGAAAGTTGGTATTATAGTCTTCTTTACTTCACTGGATCGAAAGAGTTGAACATCAAGATGAGGAATGTCGCAAAAGATATGGGCTTAACTCTCAATGAATATCGTCTTGGAAATGTTGAAGTGAACAGTGAAGAGGAAATATTCAAGATTCTTGGAATGAAGTACCTCTCGCTCAGTGAAAGAGATTTAAAGTGGAGAAGTTTCTAACAAATAAAAGAATGGAGTTATAGTGTTTTAAAATTTACAGACTCTTTTCATGCGTTCTCTATCATCCTTCTCTCTCTTCTTTCTAACCTTAGATAAGAGAACTATCTTCTTGTCTTTCAGGATTGCTTTCAGTTCCGGAATTGTACCATCCAAACATAAGAAATGATTTATATCATCCACAAAATCAATATCTGCATCTATTTCTTTGATCTTTACCATTGTTTGCAAATATTCTATCATACCCTTTGAATCATTACCTCCCAACACGGCCGAGTTTAACACAGATTTCCATATATCGACCAGGAGAATTGGAAGAGACATATGATTTTCACAAAATTCTGCCTGTCCGAGAGGATTAAAACCACGCTTAACAATATAACGTATACTGGCAAGAGGACCATACACAGCGGCTATTCTGAGATGATTAACATTATAACCTTTATCAGTCTTCTTCTCCTCGATGAACTTCAATACAGAAGAATTTACCCATCCTTTTGCTAATACAACTTCAGTAAGATTATCCCAAACCTGAGATGGGTCAGGTTTTGAATAACAGAGTCTGCATAATTTTGTCATTGTTAAAGTAAGATCATTCTTGAATAACTCAAGGAGTTTTTCCGTGTGTTCCCCACCACTATCACGAATGATTTCATATGCACCACATGTACACTCCATATTTACCTTATTCGTGATGATTTCTAAGAATTATCATTTTTAATGTTACTATCTTTTTAAGGTATTTGTGAGTAACATTTTAAAAAAATCCAAAATCAATATTTACTAGTGTATTATTTATATCTCTGTTTTCTCTTTCCTCTCTAATTTCACTCAGGAGAGTTTCTTTTCTCTTTCTAAGAATAACTTTGAGTTCAGGAATTCCAACTTTGCTGGGTTTGATTGTATAGAAACCCCTTTGGAACCCAATATCAGCATCAATTTCACTGATCTCCAACATCAATTGTAGATATTCAAACAAGTTCCCCGAGCTGTGACCTCTTATTTCAGCTGTATACAATACTTGTTTCCACATATTGATCATAAGGCTTGCATAGTTCTCATTATTGTCCCAATCACAATCCTTATTAGAAGTAGGATCAAATCCATGATTGACGATATGCCGTACACCTTCAAGACTACCATTCATAGCAAATGTATGAAGACATTTAACACTGTACTTTTTGGAAATTTTCTTCTTAATAAACTTCAACAAAGGAGTATTTATACATCCTTTTTTCAATGCAACTTCTGCGAGATTATTCCAAATCCATATTTCACTAGGTTTTTCGAAACAATTTGTACATTTAATAACAATATGATTAGGCAAGTCTTCATAAAACTCTTTGAGTATTTCTGTGTATCCTTCTCCATTATCGACAATGATTTTCAACGCATTGCATTTACACTCCATGTTTAGGACGCTTAAACTATCTTAAAAAGAAACATCAGTTTTAAGGAAGAGCTAGAATGGCATTCTCGCTCACTATTCTAAAGGCATTGTAACCTAGCTTCTCATCGAGTTGATCAATCTCATATTCTTCACCATCAAGCTTTTCATCCACCTCAAACTCTCCACTTGGAGTAAGAATACCATATGATTGGTCTTCACTAGTTGCACGCCATAGTTCATCGGAAAACTCTCTGAGGCAACCTCCAAGAAAGAGAGGAAAAGCATCATTTACATTTGAATATATAGTTGCGCCTTGAGATGAGATTTCTGATGCTTGTGTCTGTTCATCAGACGGATTTGCGCTAAAGAATCCATACTCCGAGAAGAGAAGAGGTTGATTAACTAACTGTGAACTCTGATATGTAGAGAGAAAGACATTTATTGGAACTGGAGGGGATATGTTTATCGAGTGAAACCACTTCTCTGAGTATGGTTGAGATAAACCTATTTCATTGATGCTATTCTGTATATTGACAGCTTCAACAGGAAAGGTTAATCCTGTCGCATCGTTTACTGTCATTGGAGATGTGCATGCTAGTTTGTTCATTGTATCTAGAGATACTATTGTTCTAAAGATATCAGCCACCTGGGAAGATGCTTGAGATCCTGTTAAATTGTTACCTATACTGATTGCTATAACTGCTCTGTTCATGATAGACTCGTTTATAATTCTGATAATGACTGATGTGCTATTGCTCAGTATCAGTTCATTACTGATAGGTACCATTACTTTGATACTCTTAGAGAAGCACGTATCTAGGAATGAAGTATGATCGGTAGTTGATGGATCAGAGTAATTATATCCTTTAAGGAAATCCACATTCAAACTCTGGATGTTACCAAGATCATCTCTTGGTGTAGCATCAGATGTATTAGTAGTGTTTCCCCATAGAGCTGGGTAATTGCTGTTCCAAAAATCTAAATCGGCAGGAAGCTCTACATTTGAGGGAGCAGGTTGATAATTTATTCCTATGATAGGTTTGCTAATAACAAGGTTGAAAACAGGTGTTCCCATAGATGGGCCAGTTTGGCCTGTCTGACCCGTCTGTCCTGTCTGACCTGTCTGACCTGTCTGACCTGTGTCACCTGTAGGTCCATTTGTTCTGTTGGTAACGACAAAAACTACAACACCAACAACAACTGCTACTATGATAATAATCACCAAAATTATAATGGCTATGGTTGATTTCTCCATTTATTATCATTCTTTAATTCTCAGCAAAAAATGATTTCTTTGCTTTACTATATGGTAAATGTTTCTCAAATAGTCTCAATAGTTGGAGATGTTTAAAAGAAATATGATCTACTTAAAATTGTTCAGAACTATAATAAATGTGGAAACGATCGAAAGGTAAGCCAGGGAAAACAGAAGAGAAGGAGCCAAGATGGAAAAGTGAAGAAAAATGTAGAGATATCTTCGAAAGTCTATTTCAGGGATATAAATTTCCGAAATGTCGACCCTATTTCTTGCAAAGGTTAGAACTAGATGGTTATTCAACTAAGTTACTTTTAGCTTTTGAGTTCGATGGACAACAGCACTTCCAGCATGTTAAACATTTTCATAAGACAAAAAAGGAGTTCCAAGCTCAACAAGCAAGAGACAAAAAGAAGAATCATCTATGTAAGAAGAATGGTGTTAAGCTCGTTAGGGTACCTTACAACTATAACAAAGATGGATTGACAATGGAGAACTACATAGTTGGAGAGTTGAAGAAGTTGGGATTCAAATTCAACGTGATCATGGTCCCTAAATATATAGCTATAGTTGAGGAGGAATATGAAGAAGTTAAGATAGATGAAACAATAAAGATCAAACTTAATATCGAACTATGTAATATTATTGGTGTTAGCTCTTCTAACTTAATAACTACACGAGAGAGAATCATGTCTAACAGGGATAAATTAGATAAATTGATTCCTAAACTTAGAAATGCTTTTGAACTCAAGTCAACATCTCAACCTAAGAGCATAACAGGGTATTTATCATTTATCAACTCTGTTCTTAAGAAGTCAAAAGCGGTTCTTAAAGCGATAGAACCCGGCGTTTATGAGCTCAGAAAGAAGGTTTAAAATGTAAAGGTATTATTTAAAATGGATAGACTTCTAGTATCCGAAAATGTCAACTGGACAAGAAAACATGATATTATTCTAGTAATAGGTTCTATACCTGAAGGTCTTGAACTCTATGATATCTATGTCTTCAATAGCGAGTTAAAAGAAGCATTTAATACTCACGTCAAACTGCTGAATCCTCTAGCTATTATATCAGATGGAGATGAGTACGATTCGATAGAGTCATGTTCATATCTCAAGTGGTATAGAGGTCTATTCGTTCTCTCCGTAAAGAATATCAATGCTTTAAACTCTAACATGAGAATATGTACAGGTGGTATCTGTAACACTAAGGTCTCAGAGAAAGAGATGATCTTGTTGAAAGGGCTTGGTATTATTCCCACTATATGCACTTATATAAAGAAAAAGTATAAGTGCGTTTTCAAATCTTACCATCTTGCTCATCCTGAAATCGTATGGAGGAACATAATAACTTGCAGGGATGTAAGTACTATCTATATCACCCCTGATGGTAAGAATACTTCTAAAGCTCTTCTAGTACTCTCCACAGGAAATAGTATTAAACCTTACATGAAGCTTGATAATCTTATGTTGGTAGTCAAGAACCTTGAAATCTTTGATCAGTACTTTCTAGTTTATCAGATAATGATCTACAATGATGATGATTTTATATCGAGCCAGATTAACATAAGTGAGTGGCTTACTATTAAGAGTAATAGGAGAATAGAAATTACTAGGAATTTTGGACCAGATCTTTCTCTTGAAGAGAGTTCTCCTGTCACTATAATACCTTCAAGGAAAGTGAGGAAACATCTCATAGTTCAATATTATCGTGACAATGTAAGACAGTCAGAAATAGATGAGTGTTTGAAACGTAATCTTGAGAATAATGAGATAGATAGAGTACATGTTCTTACTGAGGTACCTATCCAGACTGAAGGACTAGTGACCAACATTGGAGAAAGAATGACATGGAAAAGTGTAACTAAGTATATATCTGACACAGCTAGAGCATCTATACATCCGAATGATGTATGTATAGTGGCTAACTCAGATATATACTTTGATTCATCTCTATCAAAGATACCTAATTTAAATGGAATAGTGTTGTCTCTTCTTAGGTACAATGTTACTTCAGAAAAAACATCCTTGTTCGGGACAGATAGAAAGGCAAATGAATATCATCCAGCTGTTATTCATGGTGCATCCCAGGACTGTTGGATCTTTGAAGCATCTGCGGCTAAGTGTTTAAGAGGTGATTTAGAGTTTTGCTGTGGGGGAGAGCCACTATGTGATTCAAAGATTAACTATATCTTCCAAGATTCTGGCTACATGGTGATTAATCCATGTTATGAGATAATATCATATCATCTTCATGAATCTAAGGTGAGAAAGTACAAAAATTCTACCTTAAAGGGGCCGTATAGAATTATCCATCCAAACACACTCGGATGTTTGTATCCTCCCAGTGATAAGACAATTGTTTTAACATATTGTACGGAAGGATATACGAAATATACTATCAATCTGTTCAGGTCTATGAAACAGAATCTGGTAGCCGTGTGTCCTGACGAAAAGACATGTAAGATACTTCGAAAGGAAGGAATAGATGCTAACAGAATGATCCCTCTATCAGGATATAGAGGATCAAAACATGAAATATGGGGTACCAAAGAATTCGGCACTCTGACAATAGAGAAGTTAAGAATCATTCATCACTATCTAACCTACGGTCATAATATAATATACACAGATGGTGATATAGTTTGGCTTAAAGATTTCAGTAAAGAATTGTTGGATGAACTCAATAACTGTGATATCCTGTTTCAGAATGATTTTGAGTATGATAGGAAAGAAGGTGAACTGTGTACAGGCATGCTTTGCGTAAAATCTAACAGTAATACCATTAAACTTTTTGATCCAAGATATCTATTTGATGTTGATAGTTTTAGAGACGATCAATCATACCTTAATAGAAGGATAGGTTATATTAAATCTAATGATCCTGTAGTATCCGTCGTATATAAGATACTAAAGAGAGATATGTATCCTAATGGGTCGGTTTTTTTATCGAATCCTAAACTAAAGGAGACAGCTATGATCGTACATATGAACCACTGTATAGGGTCTACCAAGTGGGAAAACCTAAAGAAATACGGTCTGATCTTCTCTTAAAATCACATTGGATGCAAAAACTGATATATTATACTCTTGTTTCAAGACTAGTAAATGACGAATAAAAGAGCGTCTGAAGTCAAGTTGGTTAGAGAAGGGAAAAAGATGAAATTCCAAGAGTATGTTTCAAGGAAGAATGGATCTATACACAAGATATTCTTGAATAGAAGATTACAATGTTATCTCTATGAACATGAATCTGATCTTATCGGGGTAGATGATGTAAAATACAATTCAATAGAGAGTATAACTGGGATCGATGAACGTTATTGTATCATAAACTACACAGCACCCAGGGATAGCTATGTTTTGGACACCATTAATCAAAAGATCTTTTATCTTGATCCCGATAAATGGAACAGACAAGAGGGTGAATCAAATCAGTACATTTTTGCAACCAATGATCTTGTCATAAATTATGTAAAAGAAAGAAAACCCTCTGATCTAATGATATCATTGGTAAAGGAAGATGAGAAGATAGTAGTGTTAAAGAAAAAGAGTATTGCAGCATGTGTTAAAGTAAAGAAAGATGTTAACTTAGTTCAGTTATGTTAAGTTTTAAAAGTAAATGTATAATGGAACAGGACACAAGCACAAAAATAATCCAACAAACAATGCTGCAAGTGTAGAGAACCATAAAAATGTTACTCTTTGAACCTGTTTTGCGGCATCTACTGGATCATTATTTTCTTTTGATGTTACGTCGACAGACCAGATTATAGCAATTACGAAGATAACTATAGCAATCGCAAATACTATCCAAGCAATATTTGTAGCAGGTTTAGGCTCAGCCATTTTACTAAGTTTAAAATCTATAGAGTTTTAAAGCTATACCTATTACATAACTTTTCCATCGAAGAGGTTATTTTCCATTCCGTACATCGCAGCAGATCTAGCACCCGAATATAAAGCCACGAGCACCAAAGCTATAGCTCCAAGGAAGAATAATTCGGCAGTATTCTTCTTCTCAATAATATCTCTTCTCTTTTCATTGTCGTTGTTTTCCAGCGAGAAGTACCATACTGCGAATACTACAGCTACGATAAACAAGATTATCGCGATAACGTATGTAACATAAGAAAACGTAAATCCGGCGTTGTGATACATCCTGATCTATTTACTATAGTCGAAAATATATTTTTATTTTTGTATCTCAATAACGTGATAATACAAGCCGTGTTCTTCTCCGTGTGAAATAATAATTACTATCTTATCAGGACATTATAATAAAATGACTCTTCCAAATGATTGAGTAAATTATTGTGTTCTCCTCATCTTTAAAATGTTACATTCTCATTGTTATCTATTAACCACCATTATTACAGATACACTAGGAAATATATCATCCAAATACACTTTTAATGAATTTGAATATTTTCTCTGCAACATTGGAAGTTATATGAATAGTGAGTTTTAAAAATCAGCTTCTTAGCGCTCTGTAATGTCCTCGAATTGACCTGGATACATGGCTATATCCTCATCTTCTGGACTACATCGTAATTCAATTGCTATCTTAGACTTAGTAAGGATGTTATTAAGAATCTTAGTCTCTCCAGGAAAGTCAGCCGAATAAATGTATCTTACGTGTCCTTGTCCTACAGTGCTCATGCGTGCTACTCTACCTTGAGCTTGAACTAGATCAGAAAAGTAATAAGTTGGGATAAGAAACATCCAGCGAGGTCTGTCTCCTACCCTATCGTCGAGAGAAATACCTACTCCACCTACCTTAGGTTGAGCTATTATCAGTCTGTAATCATCATTATCAGCTTGAAACCTTTCTTGTATTATTCTTCTGTTTTCTTTTTTCACCTTTCCATTGAGTTTCATGGGAGAATACTTATCCAATTCTTCCATTGCATTATCGATACTTTTCATGTACCAAAAGTACAGTATAACCTGAGCCTGAGAATCATTCTCGAGAATTGTCTTAGCCAAACGAATAGAGGTAGGATATTTTCCTGTCTCGATAGCCATAAGAGATGCAGTTAGATGGGCAATAATGGGAGGTTTACCCTTCTGTTTAGACACAAAAACCTCTTGAAGTTCAATAGCTCCAGATCTAATCATGTCAACATCTCTGCTTTTCATCTTGTAGTATCCATTTTTTGCATCTAACTTTCCTTCAAAACCTCCTGGTGCCGCAGAACAATAATTATCCTTAAAAACGTTTACCCAAAGATCAAAACATATGGATATTACTCCCGGTTTATCATATTTGCGTCCTTTGGTAGCTTCTCTCGTTACTTGAGAATTTAATGATGTTCCTACTCTGATAACATCAAGTATTCCAAATGCGTCATATCTTTTCTCTTTTCTGTCATAAGTAGCAAAAATATCTTGAGTTGTTATTCCAAGCAGCTTGACAAATGAAAGAACGTGATCTTTCTTTTCACCTGGAAGAGCTGAAAGAAGAGCAACTTTAGAGTTTGAATTACTGTCAACTACAGTTCTTACTATACAGTGAGAAGAAAATAGTTGAGCACTATCATTCTTAAGATTTTGAACTTCATCGAAGATAAAGAGAACTCCTTGATTAGCTAATTTTCTTAACGTTGGAGTAGGATCAAAGTATTTCTCATCTCGTCTGACGACATAATCATTATTCATTTTCTTTACTGTTCCTCTTAGTTTAGCATACGATATTATATCCACTACCGGAACATTAAATTCATCAGTGATATCTTCCCACACAGATATTACCGATACTGGACACACCACAAATACAGATAAACCCAAATCGATAGCAATCTTTGTTGTTATGTATGATTTTCCTTTACCTGTCAGAGACATATCGATGTAAGCAGGATGACTTTCTAAGATTTTACTGAGTTTCTCGTAATGCTCTTTCTGAGATTCATAGAGAACTATTTCTTCTTTCTTCTCTTCTTCTTCTTGCTCCTCTTCTTCTTGTTCTTCTTGTTCTTCTTCAAAAGCTTCTGCTTCTCTTTCATCCTCTGAGTCTAAGAATCTACTTAGAATAGATTCTTCTTCATCCCCTGAATCTAAGAAAGTGTCAAGTTCTGGTTCTGATGGAATTTCTTCATCTTCAGAATATATAAATCTTCCAGATTCAAATAAAGGTTCCACATCCTCCTCCTCGATATCTGAAAAAAGATCTACAGGACCAAAGTCTTCATCAAAACTCTTCTCTAAGAATGGAGGTTCTAGTTTCAATTGAGGCATATCCCTTGTTCTAAAACTGGATTTTGATACGAATTTCCGTTGTATTGTTGCTTCCGGTTTTGGTACAGGTTTGAATTTCCGTTGTATTGTTGCTTCCGGTTTTGGTTTTGGTACGAATTTCTGTTGTGGTTTTGGTACGAATTTCTGTTGTGGTTTTGGTTTTGGTATAGGTTTGAATCTCCGTTGTGGTTTTGGTTTTGGTACGAATTTCTGTTGTGGTTTTGGTTTTGGTATAGGTTTGAATCTCCGTTGTGGTTTTGGTTTTGGTATAAGTTTGAATC
>SDBT01005458.1_pt1 | contig 21329 bp, 17 predicted proteins | sample 2277101 | NCBI WGS metagenome assembly SDBT01 (sample SAMN10404973, study PRJNA504765) | marine sediment metagenome | isolation source: marine sediment core GS10_PC15, 103 cmbsf | place: Arctic Ocean: Southern Knipovich Ridge | collected 2010
CTCCCTTGTAGCCGCTGACATGTAGCCAGCTCATTGTAGCCGCTGACCTTCAGGTCAGCTCACTAAAGCGGACATAAATGTCCGCGGCTACTCCCCCATCCCTTCGACGGAGTTTATCCTGAGTGAAGCCGAAGGGCTCAGGACAAGCAAGGGGGAGGAAACCGCATGTTACTCTCCCATCCCTTCGACCCCGCCACAGGCGGGGCTCAGGACAGGCCCTATCCTGAGTAAGGCCGAGGGGCTCAGGATAAGATTCCCCTCCCCTGCCTGTCCTGAGGAACGTAGTGTCACGAAGGAGCGGGAGGGGACTTGCCCCGATGGACATCGGGGTAAAGGGAGGGGGATAGAAAAAATGCTACAACGCAAATTCCTCGGTTAAAATTAAACTTTATTTTTCTCTTAAGTCATGCTATCTTTTTAGATCAGGAGTTTTAACATTATGAGGAGGTCAAAATGAAGATTGAAGCAAGGGATGTAATTGTGCCATTAGATATTCCTAAAGATTCCCGTAAGACTTATATCGCAAATTATCTGGAGATAACAAAGGAAAGTGGACGACTGATGCTCTTTGCCGGAGATCAAAAGATTGAACATTTAAATGATGATTTCTATGGAGAAGGAATACATGGGGATGACTCCGACCCCGAACATTTGTTCCGGATTGCCAGCCAAAGTAAAATTGGGGTCTTTGCCGCCCAGATGGGACTCATCGCCCGGTACGGAATGGATTATCCGGATATTCCATATCTGGTAAAGTTAAACTCGAAAACCAATATAATCAACACCGCCCAGACCGACCCGATAAGCGTACATTTGGTTGATGTAGACCAGGTTATTGAATTTAAAAATAACAGCGGCCTTAAAATATTAGCCGTAGGATATACCATTTATCTTGGCAGCGAATATGAGGCTCAAATGCTACAAGATTCAGCACAACTCATTTACGATGCCCACCAGAACGGACTAATCGCTGTCCTCTGGATTTATCCGCGAGGGAAGGCGGTTACTGACGAGAAGGATCCGCACTTGATAGCAGGAGCCACCGGGGCCGGGGCCTGCCTGGGCAGCGATTTCGTAAAAGTCAACTACCCCAAAAAGCAAGGTAAAGAATCAAGCGAGATTTTCAAGGAGGCTGTCAAGGCTGCCGGCAGGACCAAGGTGGTTTGCGCGGGTGGTGCTTCCGAAGATGTAGGGAAATTTCTACAAACATTACATGATCAAATCTTTATTAGTGGGGCTTCGGGAAACGCCACCGGGAGAAATATCCATCAGAAATCATTGGATGAGGCCGTAAGAATCTGCAATGCCATCTATGCAATTACGATTGAGGAAAAATCGGCCAAGGAAGCCTTAAGTATATATAATTCATAGGTTTCCCTAACCAACCTGAATTATCATCTCCCTACCTTGGTTATTTATCCCAGTGCGCCAGGATTATCTTGTTCCAGTATTCCAAGCCATCAATCTCTATAGTCATACCTGCCATACTCCCGGTAGAGTGCAGAAAATTTATGGCATTCAAGCTGACATCACCCTGCGGGAACTGGATAGCATTTAGCCTTTTGGCAAAACCCTGATTAACCAGTTCAACTTCCTTGTAAAAGTCTGCGAATTTTTTCAACTCCCAGTCGGGCTTCCTGCCGCTCCGGAACAAAATATGTTGAACAAACAGATACATGGTGATGAAGCGATACGATGTTTCCTCCCAGGATTGGAAAGGTAGATGGGTCAGCACCATCGGCCTCATCTTATTGAGGACCGGGCATCCACTTGAAACCATGTAGATACCCATGAGGGAACCGGCAGCATTCTGGAGCGAGGTTCGCTTGGAATAGGTACGTTCCTCAGTCTCTACCCATACATCAACCTCATCATATGAAACAAAATCCTTAAAGAAATCAATCAACTCGATCAGGTTTACCGCAACCGGGCAGTTTTGTTTGAGAGATTCTTCCAGGGGACAGTTAGGGCATTTATAGAAGTTGAGATCGGTCCACTCTGGCAAGGAATCCTTCGGTTGCTGTAAAATATCCAGAGATTCCCAATCGAGTTTGACCGTAAACGATTTTTCTTTGTGCGGATCGAATCTGAATTTGTAGGTAATGGTTAGAAGTCTTTTCTCCGGGGCACCATTTTCCCTCATTTATTCATCCTCTTTGATAAAAGGGTTCAAGGATTTAAAGTTCCTTGGCCGAAAGATTACATTACTGTTTCGGCACCTCAATTTCGTTGTAGATTCTCTCCGAAGAAACGCGGGGTTGAAAACTATCAGAATCGAAGCATTCTTGGGCGTCCAAAATTCTGATTCTGCCGATCACCACATCAAGAGGTGTGTCTCCAACAAAGCTTCCCTCAATGGTTGCCATCCGCCCAAAATCTTCCGAACGAACCAGTTCAAGACTCCTTTGGGCAAGTGCTTCGGCCATAAGCCGGTCTTTATTACTCGGTGGGCCTGACCTTTGTTGATGCCCTAAATTCCAGGATCGTGCATCTTTGTCGCCGGTTATTTTGATGTATTCGTTGCACAGGTAGGCAGCAACACCGCCAAGGTATACATTGCCATGCGGATCCATCTCGCCTTTACGTATTTCTCCTATCCCCTTTAGCTTCGTCCCTTCCGAAATCAAAATAATAGTATAGCGAAGTCCATCCATGGTAAAACCCCTTTTCAGCGGCATTGACTTTTTTCTCTTTTTGATCAGATGGAAAAGCCTTCGGTAATTTGTCTCTACCTCCGGAATGGTCATAAAGTGCACATGCGCCGACCTCCCACCCCAGTATGTCAAATGCCCGGCTTTCCGGCCCATAGCTTCCATAAAATAGATCATACCATGGGAGCCAGCTGTGGATTTAAGGTTGGTAATGAGTGTTTGTATCATATTGACTGCGCTGTCAAAGCCCAGGGTATATTCTGTTCCGCACAAGTCTTTGTCTATTGTTTTCGGAACCCCTACGATCCGCAGGCCCTGCTGGGCCATTTTCCCCGCAGCACCCAATGTGTCTTCACCTCCAATGGCAATAACCGCCTGATACCGGTTATTAAGAAATTTCACAACCTTATTTGATAAGTTATTGCCTTTGTAATTGAATGGATTGGAACGGCTGGACATCAGAATTGTTCCCCCTGCCCGGTCAATGCGTCTTACTTCTTCCTCACCAAGAGGTAGTGTGTAGGTTTCGATAGTTTTGGTCCTTGAAGATGGCTTCGATAATGCTATCTGGATAGGTCCTTCCCAACCCTTAGCAATACCCTCGATTTCGTAATCCTTATATGCTCCAAGAACTATGTTTTTTATTGCGTTATTCAGACCCGGGCAGTCTCCACCACCGGTTAATACTGCAATCTTTCTTCTCTTAGCCATCTAATCTTTCCTCCTTGTATTTTGCTTTAGAAGCAGTTTTATCGGGACTCTAAATAAATGAAAAAATCGCCGATCAATTTATTTGAACACAAACAATGCGTAAATGCAGGGGTTCAATGGCGGGTCGGATAAATCCGACCCCTACGAAGATTTATCCATCAATAATGCATAATTGCAGGGGTTCAATTTTCAGCCTTCGTAGTCCCGCGTTCACGCGGGACGAAGTAGGATGAGCCCCTTTTATAAAGCGGAAACCTGATCTTTCTGACATTCCCTCAAAGAATACAGTTAAATCGTCTGGATTGTCTGATAGTATAGCCTCTTGAGAGGCATTTTACAAGCAAAATACCTAAATCAGGACAAGTTGCTTTTTTCTCAACAATGTGATAGCTTTCCTTCATGACGGCTCCTAAACCTGGGGCGTTCTCCATATCAGAGCGAAGAAGCTATTCTTTTATTTAATCCAAATAATGCGTAAACATGGGAGTTCAATGGCGGGTCGGATAAATCCGACCCCTACGAAGATTTATCCATCAATAATGCATAATTGTAGGGGTTCGATGGCGGGTCGGATGAATCCGACCCCTACGAAGATTTATCCATCAATAATGCATAATTGTAGGAGTTTAATGGCGGGTCGGATAAATCCGACCCCTACGAAGATTTGTCCATCAATAATGCATAATTGTAGGGGTTCAATGGCGGGTCGGATAAATCCGACCCCTACGAAGATTTATCCATCAATAATGCATAATTGTAGGGGTTCGATGGCAGGTCGGATGAATCCGACCCCTACAATCAAGCCCCTACATTAAATAGATAAAAGAAACTTTCACCATCTTGAAAAATGAAATACCTTTTAGCATTAGACCAGGGAACAACCGGAACAACCGCCTTACTAATAGATAAGAAATCTAAGATAGTAGCAAAGGCTTATTCTGAGTTCCCCCAGATTTATCCAAAACCTGGCTGGGTTGAGCACGATCCTGAAGTTATAATGCAAACAACCTACAGGGTAATAGCAGAACTGTTGAAAGAAACCGAGGAGATAGCCGCTATCGGAATAACCAACCAAAGAGAAACATTAGTTATGTGGGACAAGAAGACCGGGAAACCAGTTTACAATGCGATAGTCTGGCAGTGCAGAAGAACAGCGGATATCTGCGAAGGGCTGAAAAAACAAGGTTTGGAAAAAATAATAAGAGAGAAAACTGGTTTACCAATAGATGCTTACTTCTCAGCTACGAAAATAAAATGGTTAATGGATAATGTCGAAAAAGCAAGGCATAAAGATGTGGTTTGTGGCACAATTGACAGTTGGTTGGTGTCCAACTTAGCCGGGGAGCACATGACCGATCATACTAACGCTTCGAGAACCATGTTGTATAACATTAACACTCTTAAATGGGATGAAGAGATTTTAAAGGAATTGAAAATTCCAGGACATATTTTGCCCGAGGTAAAATCTTCAAGCGAAGTTTATGGTTATACAAGGATAGGTCGTAACGATGTCCCTATAACCGGTGTTGCTGGCGACCAACAAGCAGCTTTGTTCGGCCAGTTATGTTTCAAGAAAGGTATGGCAAAAAACACTTACGGCACCGGGGCCTTCACGCTTATGAACATCGGAGAAAAGGTGACAAAATCTGACAGGCTGGTAACAACAATAGCTTATAGCCTTAATGAAAAAGTAATTTACGCCTTGGAGGGAAGTATTTTCATCGCCGGTGCGGTTATTCAATGGCTTAGAGACGAATTGGGAATAATTAAAGATGCTGCCGAAACGGAAAGATTGGCCCGGGCAGTTGAAGATAATGGTGGAGTTTATTTTGTGCCTGCTTTTGTCGGCTTAGGAGCGCCCCACTGGGATATGTATGCCCGGGGTTTAATAGTAGGCCTGAGTAGAGGAACAAAAAAAGAACATATAGTCAGGGCGGCATTAGAATCCCTGGCTTATCAAACAAAAGATGTTATTGATGTTATGCAAAAAGAGTCAAAGATAAAACTAAAAGAGTTGAAGGTTGACGGTGGAGCAGCAAGAAACGATTTCTTGCTACAGTTCCAGGCAGACATTCTTAATAAGGAAGTGAAAAGACCGAAATATATTGAAACTACTGCTCTGGGAGCAGCTTACCTCGCCGGCTTAGCAATAGGTTATTGGAATAAAGAAGAGGAGATAAAACAGGAGATGGATAAGACATTCGAGCCGGGTATGAAAAAGGAGGAAAGAAAAGTTCTTTTAAAAAACTGGAAAGAAGCCGTAAAGAGAAGCAAGGGCTGGGTTAAGTGACCGGTTATTTTAAATCAAGCAAAATGGCGAAGGAGGTATTCAATGTGTTGGTTTTATCTGACCTTAGCGATAATTTTAGAGGTATCGGGGACCACTTGCATGAAGCTGTCCTATGGTTTCACTAAAATGTTGCCATCTATATTGATGTTCATCCTGTATGGACTCAGTCTTGGTTCATTGGCACTTGCCCTTAAAAAGATTGATTTGAGCATGGCTTATGCAGTATGGTCTGGTCTGGGAACGGCTCTTATAGCAACAGTGGGGATTTTGTGGTTTAAGGAGCCGGCAACTGCCTTAAAGATAATTTCACTTGGAGTGATTATAATAGGTGTGATTGGTTTACATTTTAGCGGCGGAATCCACTAAACCAGGCGAATAACTTTGTGGGGGTCGAATCTTTGATCTTGACAAATGAGCAAATGATGCCGCAGGTTAAATTGAAGATAAAACGGGCGCTACCCCTATTTTTTATTTTCCAAATTCCTGAGAAAAAAAAAAAAACAAGACCTGACCCCGGATATCCTGTATTTAGATTTTGGGAACCTTTTTTGAGCATGGAGGGTTTTATGGGAAGGAAAATCTTCATTCTAATATTTTTATCCCTTTCAATTGCTTGTGGGAAAACCCATCCCTCCTATGAGCAACCGAATATAGGGATAAAGAGCCTGGAGCGATTTGAGCGTTTGCCTGAATTTAAGGAGGGGGTTAGGGCAGGGCAATTCTCCAGCCATGACCGGAATGGATTAAATATTGACCTTTCGAATTTTTTGTATAAAGAAGACAGTAGCTTTGTAATATTTGATGTAGAAGGGGCAGGATGTATCTACCGGATGTGGTTTACCTTCGTCGCTGAGCCTGCGGGAGGGCTTAAATTTTACCTCGATGGAGAGGAAAAACCTAAAATAGATATGGAGATAAAAGAACTATTCTCCGGAAATACCTACCCTTTTCTTTCTCCCTTAGTCGGGGACAGAGAAGGATCAAGCGGTGGTTATTACTCCTACATCCCAATATGCTTTCAAAATGGAGGTAAAGTAATAATCACTACTTCATTCCTTCAATATTATAATATCACCTATCATAGCTTTACATCCTCTGAAGGGGTAAAGAGCTACTCAGAAGATGATGATCCCTCAGGGGTTTTGGAGCAATGGGAAAATCCAGGTATTGATCCAAAGACGACAGACGGGAATATTTTATCATCCGGTATTATAGACATTCCACCTTCCTCTTCAGCAGAGATTTTCCAGACGGAAGGAGCGGGTTATATTGCCAGCATTAAGCTCAGGATCGACCCTGCTACTGAAAAGAGCCTCCTTGAAACATGGATAAAGATGTTCTGGGATGAAAAAACTCCGGCCCAGGTGGAAGCCCCCTTGGGGGAATTCTTTGGCTCTGGATTGGGCTTGTGTGAGGTAGAATCCCTTCCAGTTGGTATGAATCAGAATGGAGAATTTTATTGCTTTTTCCCCATGCCCTACTGGAAGGAAGTTAGGATTGAATTGGAAAACCTGAGCACCGAGGAGGTAAAAGGGCTCAGCTACGAAATCCAATATAACCCAAAACCCTATCCTCAAAAATCAGGTTATTTTAGAACCCAATACCGCAGTGCCACTATATCAAATGATGGGAAGGACTATCTCATTCTTAATACTACTGGAAGAGGTCATTATATGGGAGTGGTGCTTACCATGGTCGGTTTAACCAGGTATTACTTAGAGGGCGATGAAAGGATATATGTTGATGGGAGCCTCTCCCCTCAAATATATGGGACAGGGACCGAGGATTACTTCAACGGTGGCTGGTATTTTCAAAAGGGCACATTCAGCCTCCCATCCCATGGAAACCCAGCTCATAAGATTGACTCTTTAGACCGAACTACTGCCTACCGCTTCCATATTGGTGATTGGATCCCTTTTAATTCATCTATCAGGGTTGGGATAGAGCATGGTGGGCTAAATGATATGGAAGCAGAATATTCAAGCGTAGCATTCTATTATGGGAGGGACGAGGTGGGGCTGGTCAAAACCGATGAGCTAAACATAGGGGACCCTGAAAGTGAAGGGGACCATAGTTATTCTTTAGAGGGTGAAATCGCTTTGCTTAGTAATACCTATTTCTATGAAGGGGATGAGGATGATATACCCATAACGGATGAAGGAAGATATTTCTCAACTCCATCGAGATTCACAGCCTCCATCCATCCAAAGAATAGGGGGGTTAAGCTGAGAAGGAGGAGCGATCAGGAGGAAGGAAGGCAGAAGGCTCAAGTCTCTGTTAATGGTAAAAAAGCCGGGGTCTGGTATACCCCTGGGGAAAACCCATTCAAGAGATGGTTGGATGATGAATTTGAAATAGACCCAATATTTACAAGGGGAAAATCATCCATAACTGTGGAGGTCAAACCACTGGAGGGGCACTGGAACGAATATCGCTACTGGATATATTCCTACTTAGATCCCTAGAGGGAGGTCGGGGGTCAAGTCTTTGATCTTGACAAATAAGAGAGAAAAGGGGTCAGGATCATTTTATCCTAAGTTGTTTTAGAACCAACAAAGGTCAAGAACAGATTTGACCCCTTGCCTTCCACTCCTTCCCGAATTTTCATAGCTACAGTTTATGGGTCAAAAATTGATATGAAATCTTCATATCCTCGCTTATTCGGTCCCGCCTGATTTCTGCGGGACTATCTTTTTCGGCCTAATCTTTTTCCAGCGGCTTCCCACCGGGCAGGCGCGCATGCATTCGATGCAATGGTCAACGTCGGTGATAAATGTCTGGCCGGCCTCGATTCCTATGTCCCGACGCCGGTTGTGCTGCCTTATCATCTTTATAAACGCGGGCCACTCGACGAGTTTTTCAGGTCTCATCAGCTTGAATCCATAGCCCCAGTATACAAAGCAGGGATCTACATTATACTTGCCGTTTTTAAGCGCCCCGACTGGACAGGCGTCCTCGCACTTTTTGCATCCATCTATGCACAGGTCAAGTTCGGCTCTCGGGTCCGGGTCGAGTGGGGCCTCGGTTACGATCCCGCACAGTCGCTGGTGCGGCCCGAACTCGGGGGTGAGCAGGAGATTGGAGCGGCCTATCTGACCCATGCCGCAAGATACAGCAGCATGCTTGAAAGAGAGGTGTCCCAGTACTTTTGTTTGGCGGAACCTTTTGCCCGTTGCCGGGTTGATCTTGAATATCTCGGCCGGCTTGTCCGCGGATACAGGCATGCTCAGATAGCCTTCCCTCTCCAGGAGCCTGCCCATCTTTTCCGCGACCTGATCCAGGATACGGGAAGTCTGCATCTTGTTCCTGGTCCAGATCATAATGTCGGGTGAGAAGACCGTGCCCAGGCTGTGGGCCACGGCCATGACGATCACGCTTTTTGCCGTGGGCATGAGTTCAATGGCGGGTCGCGGAGGATTGGCAAGTATCAGGTCTTTGGCGTCCGCGATGCCGACCAGGTCGATGCCGTCAGCACGGATCGTATCCTTTACAAATGCAGCATTTATTTCCATTTCAGATTTCCAGCTTGAAGAGAGCGGGTTATCACGCAGTTGTTAAAAGAGGTCGGGGGGCAAATCTTTGATCTTGACAAATGAGCAAATGATGCCGCATCTTGAATTTTGAATTGAACGGGCGCTGTCCCTATTTTTTATTTTCAAATATTCTGAGAAAAAAAAACAAGACCTGACCCCAGAACTCTTCCCTTTTTCCCCTTAACTACCTTTAAGCTCTCTCTTTAAACTTAGCATTTGCTTTGTTGATCCCTTTGACAAAGCCTTCCCATTCATCAAACTTAAAGGCACAACTGGCAGAGACATCGGCAGAGGCAATATAAAGCCCCACCTCGTCCCTCTCCGTCTCCACCCCAATAGTTAAAAACTCCCCTATTTTGGTCTGCTTCAATAAAGTCTTCTTCATCCTGTTCCTCCTTTATGGAAACTTCCACATCTTTCTCACTAACTTCCTGCCGATATATTTGTTCTTAGCCCTTCTGGCTATTCTCTTGGGATCTCCACTTGCAAGTTTCTCAATGTCATTAGCCATTCGGGCAAGCTTGTAAAGGAAACTCACACTTTTGCCCATCTTTTAGCCTCCTGGTATATAATCCTAAATAATGCGTTAATGTAGGGGGCGATGTCTCTGCCTCACCGCAGGCGGGGATAAAGGGTGGACACGGAGGTCCACCCCTACAATCCGCCTTAGGCGGATTACACTAAACAGGTACAAGCTTGTCCTGAGCTTGCCGAAGAACAAGTTGGTAATATACCAGTAATTTGGATATTCACGCATTATTTAGGTTAAACTCTTAGAGATCAAACACTCGACCCCTTAAACCCTTGAATCCTCGAACCCTTCCTTGAATTGCCTCTAAGGAAGTCTCTTATAGATCTTCCTGTGCATCATTGCCGATCGCTCAACAAGTAGCTCGTAAGGTTCATCCTGTTCACTGACCAGACCGAAATTGTTGTTCTCGCCGTCAAAACGCCCCTCAGCCGGTTGATCCGTATATAGGAACCAGTGATGACCAACAAACCAGGGACGGTCAAGGAGTTCGCGGAAATAAGCCTCATAAGCATCGGCCCGTTCTTCCTGAGTCTCAAGCACCGGGTAAATCGGAGGGTAGGTGTTAGGCAAACCGGAGTCTGCCGCCCGGTAGCCCCACTCCGAGATCAGGATGGGTCGCCCACCGGCCTCGTAGTGAGCGCTCAAGAAATTTTCCACGGAGAGGTAATCTGGATCAAGACTCCGAAGCCCGTCTTCCAAGTCGTCGACAAGGTCGTAGAAGTTGATACTCATAACATCAACATAAGCACCGGCTGCATCTATCGCCGCCCGAGGAACAAGCTGACTGACAAAGCGCACTCCCAGATTCAGGTGATTTGGATCGACCGCCTTCAGCTCCTCGTCAAGTGTTGAAAAGAACTTTTCCGCCACAACCCCCACCCAATCAGTGCGGGTAGCAATAGCGCCCTCCGTCTCCCGCGCGGGCAACTCCGTCTGCCCCCCAAGTTCCTCCCAGGACACAGCATCCGTCTCAAAATCTTCCGCGACTGCGGCAACCGTTCCATATCGATCCTCAATGAATTGCATGAGTGCTTGCTTGCCCGCACAGGTATCTATATCCATAGCCATATAATCATCAAAAAGATGCCCGCCGCGCCAGTCCCGTCCCCAGCGCAGCTCATTGTCCAGGAAGTATCCCACAAGAAACGGGTCATCCACCAGAGATGAAGCAACATCCTCAATTTTTTGACGGGCATTTTCCCGAAAGTCCTCAGAGAAATAATCCGCCAGGTCACCGGTCAGCCAATCTCCCTGACCCAGGCCAAGCAGAACAGTGTAAGGCATCTGGTGCTTGAAAAGCTCCCAGTCGCTCCAGGAACCAACCGTATTCCAGCCCCATTCTTTGCATCGCTCAAACTGCGCTTGAGCCCAGGCTTCCCAGGTGCCGTATTTTTCCTTAACTGCCTCCTCGTAGTGCTTGACCCCGTCAGCGGTCGGTGTACCAGAGAACCTCAGGGCATTTATTCCGGTCGAGAAGAAAGGATGCCCCTCAGGAGTAACCAGCCACCACTGTCCCGCTATTTGCTCAACCCGGAAAAATCCGGTGCCATCGGTTTCATATCTCAAAGAGCCGAAGAATCTGTCAAAACCAGGCTCATCTTTCTCTCTTGTTACACTAAAACTTCCTGAAAGAGTAGCTGTAGTAGGGCCGGGGTCATTACCCTCATACCGAGAAGCAATAATGTTAAATGTACCGCTGATCTTACTTCCAACGTCACTCATTTCGGTGACTGTTACAGTTCCACTTGTAATTGGAATAGTTTCCATAGCTGCATACACTTGACCAGTTGAATCTGAATAAATAATCGTAGCATCTCCATCTTCAACATTATAAGTACCTGCCGACTTTCCTTGAAAAGTAATAATTATTGATGGAAATGAGCCAATAGCCCATACTACCGTGGTTGATGCTGGAAGTGGTTCATTCTCTAAAATATTATAAAAACCTTCAGCAGCAGGATCACTAAAAGTAACATCATCACCTCCATCTTCAGATATACTAATCAAGTCACCACCGCCGTTGTTACCCGGTCCACCATCACCACCGCATCCGAGTATCAATCCCGCCGTGATGAGAGTAGCAGAGATGATCCCTGCCCATATTTTTCTTTTTTTTCTTTTCATTTTCTCCCTCCTTTTTTTATAATTTCTTTGAAAATATGGTGGACCTGTCCTACGTAGCCTTGGCGAAGTAGGATTTTATCTTCAATTTAAGCTGCGGCATCATTTGCTCATTTGTCAATAAAATGTGAACCCGTCCCCATTTCCCTTAAAGTCAAGAAGTTATCTACGTGGTATTTTTCTGACAAACTAACGAGCAAAGAAAAAGGTATCAGTAGATAATTGATCTTGATTCTTGCCATTGTTATTACTCCTTTAGTTCCGTACCAACTTCGGCACGAAGGGAATACCATGTTGTTTACTTGTTGCGTTGTTTTATCTAATCTCCGCAGCCAAATCCGAATATTTAGAAATCACCCCCCTTTCTTCCTTCTCCACGGTTATTTCGACTTCTCTCGCCAAGTTGCTTTATTTTATTCTATTCTGCCGGAATTTTCAACGGTTAATATAGTTAAATCCCAATCCGCCAACGCTGAAAGCTATGGCAGACAGGTCCTCCTACGCTGAGAGCTACGGTAGGCAAACGTTATTCGGTTGCGCTGCTCGTTTCGTCTTTTCCTTCGACGCACTCAGGACAGGCGTTACTCGGTTATGTTCCCCCTCACCTATCCTCTCCCCCGGGGGAGAGGGAATTTTTTGTTCCTACGCACCTATATGCGGTTCTTTTCGTGTAATTCGTGGTTCAGGTCCCCCTCCTCTATATGCGGTTTTTTTCGTGTAATTCGTGAAATTCGTGGTTCAGATCCCCCTCCCCTATATGCGGTTCTTTTCGTGTAATTCGTGAAATTCGTGGTTCAGATCCCCCTCCCTTCACCCCGATGTCCATCGGGGCAAGTCCCCTCCCATCCCGCGTTCACGCGGGAGAGGGGACTTTTTGTTTCCCCTCACTCCTTCGACCCCGCCACAGGCGGGGCTCAGGACGGGTAAGGGTGGACACGGGGGTCCACCCCTACAAGGCGGACTAAATACCGGGGCTCGAAAGCCCCGGCTATCCAATGTCCGGGCAATTCATGAATTGCCCCTACTTGATTGATATTTGAAAGGCTCCGGCTATTCCCAGAATTTGCTTTTGTTTTTATCTCCGGGCAGGTATAATTTACTTATTCCCGGTCACTCTGCGGAGACCTGAATCTTGTTACTCATAACCCTTTTTTTCTCATTAAACATTTTAAGTTCCGTTAGGGTCTAATTAGATGGAGAGAGAAATTGATTTGGACTCAGAGCAAACTTTAATCGAAAAGGCCAAGGCAGGAGATGAGGAGGCATATCTAAAGATTGTAGAAGATTATAAAGACCGGATCTTCAGATTGGCCCTTGGTATAATTAAAAACCGCCAGGAAGCAGAGGACATCACGCAGGAGGTATTTATCAGGGTATTTAAATCCATAGGAAATTTCAAATCCCGCTCCCTCCTTAAGACATGGATATTCAGGATCGCAGTAAATGTAAGCAGGAATTTTTTAAAGAAGAAAAAGGTGACACTCTCCCTGGATGCCATTGAATTAGAAGATAATAATCCATCCCCCTTAGAAAGATTGGAATACCGGGAAAAACTTGAGGGATTTATGCAGGCGATCGGAAGCTTACCTTTTAAGCAGCAAACGGTAACAATATTAAGGGTTCAGCAGGACCTGGACTTTAAGGAAATTGCCCGGATCATGAAATGCACCGTGGGGGGAGCAAGGGCCCACTACTTCCAGGCGCTCAAGAAATTAAGAAAATTAATGGTATGAAGTGTAAAAAGATTAAACTTTTACTTTCCGAATATTCGAAAGGGGAGCTCGACAGGCGGGAGATGGCTCGGGTAGAGGAACATCTTAAGCACTGCCCACAGTGCCAGGAAGGACTGAACGATTTAAAGGACCTTGAAAAGAAAATTACCATACCTCTCGATTTTCAAGGAATAGCCCTCACTCCTCAATTTGAGATGAGGCTAAGATCCAGGGTAAAAGCACTTAAGAGTGAGAAGTCTGGCTTTACCATCCCCCGGTGGGCCTTCGGGTTCGGCACGGCGGCTGTTTTATTACTCTCTCTAACAATCCTGCTTAATTATCCAGATAAGCTGCCATCTGAGGGATTTAATCAAGCATTAGCTCGTCTCCCGCTTGAGGAATTGGAGGCAATAGATAATGATCTATCAATGTCAGAGGAATCCCTGGAAACCGCGGATTTTACATATAAAGACATGTTAAAAACAATGCTAAAAGACTATTCTCCGGAGAATATCGAGATGACCATCCTTGAAGATGCATCTCTTGAAGAGATGCTTAAAGGCTTATCTCCTGCTGAGGAGCAGGGAATTATCGAAGCCATAAAAGAAAAATTAAAAGTCTAAGTGAAAAGGAGGTTGCCATGAAGAAACTGTTATGTCCATTGTTGGCGGTTGCCTTAACTCTGGCCTTGAGCCTCCCGGCCCTGGGGCACGGAGAGCGAAAAGAAGGAAAAGAAAAAAGGAAAAGGATAGAGAAGAAAATAGAAATGCTGAAGGCCATGAGGCTGAGCGAGGAGCTGGAGCTTTCCGAGGAGGAGTCCATTAAGTTTTACTCAATCATGAGAGAGCATCACAAACAAAGAAGGGATTTAAGGGAAGCTATTCGTGAGCTTGCCGAGAAGCTTGAGGGGGAATTAAAAAAGAAGAACACGAAAAAAATGAAAGACCTCATTGAAAAAATCGAAGCCAAATCTAATGAAATGTGTGAGCTAAAACAGACCCAACACTCCAGGTTTAAGGAACTATTGTCCATCGAACAACAGGCCAAATTGATAATGCTGATGCCCAGAATTGGACACGAGATTAGGTCCACGATTCGGGAGATGAAAAAGGAAAGAAGGGGTCCAAAGGGACAACCACCAGGACTTCCACATCGAGGATTTGAGAAACCGCCTCCAGAGGAGGAATAAAGGCGTATTATCTGAAGTGTAAAAAGTTCTTGACCGGTGTTCTTTTGATAAAAATAGGCTATGGATATTAAAAACAAAGAAATTGAAGATAAATCTTATCTAATCGGAGTTTTAAGAAAGGAGGCTACTATGAAGAAGATATTTATGGCATGCCTTTCAGTCGGAACATGCCTGCTCCTGCTCTCAGGGTGTGGAGAGGAAACGAGCACTCCCATAAGCGAGTCAATAGCAGTGGATGCGAGTCTGGAGGCTTCTGATGCGGTATCTGTGCTTGATTATGCGGAGCTTAAGGCCGGGGGAATAGAGGGTGTATCCCCCCTCGGCATGGCTTCATTGAGCTTAGAGCCGTCTCAAACCCCCTCACCTCCCCCACCTAATGCTGTTCTATTGCACCTCAATCCGAATATCCTCAAGGCAAGGGTTTCTTTACTCCGGGCAATAAGGGCATCTCTGGATCTCCTCAGAATGTTCAAGGATACAGAATACTGCTCTGTCCAAGGAACATGCCCTGACCCAAAAACACCACTCCAAGATAACTCATGCTCCATATCCTGCGACTTAACCGGGGCAATTATAACTGTGCCCGTATTTGGAAGCATGGTGGAAATAGACCTTTCCGGCTCACTCTCCGGTACAATAGAAAGTGAAACTGGCACACTTCCCAAAATTACCGCTACCGCAACAAATCTAAAACTAACGGGTCCGGATGGAAGATGGCTGAATTACAATGGCTCGGTATCATGGGAATTGACCGATCGGAGCGATACCGGAGCAAGCTGGATTTTAAGCACATCTGACCTCACCGTAGATGACTCATCTGGCGCAATAGGCACGACAAGCGGAATAAGGATAGTTGAAGTTGAGTTTGGAAAGTATTTCAAGGCCCAAAATAATGGAGTCCTCACATTCACGCCACCCTACTCAGAAAGAGAAATTCGCCTTGATTTCTCGATAAATCGCACAATAACAATAGATGATTCTACAAAGACCATCTTCATAGACGATACAATAACAACAAATGGAACCGTGAGGACACTATTTGGAGAACTCAGAATAACAAGGGAAATAAAGGATGCAAATGGAAAGCTCGAAGCCATCGTGGTTAATGGCTCGATAACGAGGAGCGGACCGAGGGGGAGCCTAACCGTTACATTCAAGGATGTTACCTTCAAGGTTAATTGCGACCACAACCCCTGGGGAGGCCTTATCGAGGTGACAAACGGCGAGGAGACAATCACCGTCAGCTTCAGGGAGAACTGCGGATGTGTGGTTGATGTTACCAGGCCCGATGGCTCAAAGATTGAAGTTAATACCTGCGAGAAAAGGGTAATCAGTCGGGATTAGGAAATAACTTCGAGGAGGTCACTCTTATTTTAATGATAGCCGGTAAAAAGGGTTTATAACAGATCATTCCTGATGATACGGTTGCAAAAAGGCTGCGGAAGCCATAAAAATAAATTAAAAGTTTAAAAAAGGAGGTTGCCATGAAGAAACTGTTATGTCCGTTGTTGGCAGTTGCTTTAACTCTGGCCTTGGGTTCCCCGGCCCTGGCGCAGAGAATGAGGGCAGAGAGAACAGAAAAGCAGCAGTGCATAAGGATGAGTGAGAAGATGGAGCTTTCCGAGGAGGAGTCCTTGAAGTTTTGTTTACTCATGAGAGAGCATCGTAAACAAAGAAGTGAGCTGGGGGAAGCCTTTCGTGAGCTTGTCGAGAAGCTTGAGGAGGAATTGAAAAAGAAGAATACGGAAAAAATGAAAGCCCTCATTACAGAAATTGAAGCTAAATTCGATGAAAGGAAAGGGCTTGAGAAGACGTTTCACTCTAAGCTTAAGGAACTATTGTCCATCGAGCAGCAGGCTAAATTTATCGTCCATTCGCCCAAAATCTCCCATAAAGTTAAATCTATGATGCGAGGAAAAAGGGGGGGAAAGTGTCCAAAAGAATGCCCACAATGCCCATTCCCGGGATTAGAGGAGACGCCTCCAGAGGAAGAATGAAAGGCCAATTCTTAATTGTTATTTCTTAGCAGCAGTCGGATTGTTAAGCCCGACCAGCGGTGGAAACGGGGACGGTTCTCTTTCCCAAAAGTCATTATTGCCGTCCCCTTTTTTTCTACCTAGCAAACGGTGTTGGGAAGATATTTGAAATATGAGAGTAAAAGAGGTCGGTCATTGACATTGGACAAAATTGTCGCAAATATTTTCCATCAGCACATCCCCAAATACCACAAAATACCTGCATACATTACTAACAATTTATTCAAGCCCTGATGCTGTTTTCATCACCTCCGGTGAGAAACGGAATAAAAGGGGATAATCAGGCCTTTTGATTCCTTTTTATCCATAGCAACTGGGCTTTAAACCTCTTTCAGAAAAAGCCTGAACAATCTTTTCCAGCTCTTCCCGGGAGATCTTGCCTAACTCTCGATAGGAAACAGCCCGGCCAATTCTCTGATATTTGCCTTTTGCCCAACCGTGGTGGGGCAAAAGATGAACTGGCCCCTGGTAGCTAACTTCCTCCAGATAAGAAATTATCCCGGCAATTGATCCTGGATCAGTATTAAATCCTGGAATCAATGGAATCCGGGGAATGACCCGTTCTCTTCCAGCCCGGAGGCAGATTTCGGCAAAATTTTTCAAAATCAGATCATTCTCTACCCCGGTGTCTTTCTTGTGCAGATCCGAATCAATGTGCTTGAGATCATAAAGGAAAAGGTCAACATTCTCTAAAAGTGGTGCAATCAATTCTTGAGAAAAATAACCACAGGTCTCAATTACGGTATGAATTCCTATAGTCTTAAGCTCCCGGAGAGCTTCGAATAGAAATTCTTTTTGAAATGTCGGCTCCCCACCGGTAATGGTCACACCTCCCCCGGAATTGTCATAAAAGACCTTATCCCGCATTACTTGCTCGGCAATCTCTCGGGCGGTTATCTCAAGACCAATCTTCTCCATTGCCTGATTAGGGCAGGCATCCGCACATTTTACACATACCGTGCATAACTTATGGTCTCGACGGACCATTTCATTTTCAAGCCGAAGCACCCGATTGGGGCAGACCCGGACGCAAAGCCCGCACCCTTCGCATCTTTCTTCCCAGTAAGCCATCTGGGGTTTTAGAACCTGCGATTCCGGATTATGGCACCAGTAACATCTAAGGGGACAACCCTTGAGATAAACCGAGGTTCGGATTCCGGGGCCGTCGTAGATCGCATAATGCTGGATATCAAAAATAATTCCCGGCATCGGACTTTAAGAATCAGCAATGTTCGGTTCGAGCAATTATCTCTTCCTGGATTTCCCGGCCCAGCTCTACAAAATAGGTGCTATATCCGCCAACCTTGACAATCAGGTCTCGGTAATTCTCCGGCTTACTTTGCGCGAGTTTAAGGATCTCGGCGCTGACAACTGTGGGCTGAATCTGAGCGCCACCTAACTGGAAATAGGTTCGGAGCAAAGAGACCCATTTTGCCCGGGCCTCCGGGTTCTCACCAATCCCGCTTGGATGAAACCTGACATTGACCGCACAGCCCATTACATCCTCAAAAGGCAGACTGGCTACCGAGCGCAATACTCCAGTCACACCCGAGCGCTCCACATTGTAGGGATTACAGCTCGCCGCAAAAGGAGTGGCGGCCCGGCGTCCATCGGGAGAAGCAATGGAAAGCCGGCCATCAATGGTATGAGTGGTCATACTGATCACATAGACAACAAAAGCACCGTCCTTGAAGGAACGATATTTATAGCTCTCCTGAAATAACTCCTTCATCACCCTTTTCGCCAGTTCGTCCGTTTCCGGATTGCCGTTACCCCATTTGCCCGAAAGCTTTCTTATCTCCTGGTAAAGACTCTCATAGCCGGCAAAATTATGGTCAATCGCTTCCAATAATTCCTTAAAAGTGCACTTCTTCTGAGCAAAGATTAAATTCTTGATTACATAAAGCGAATCGGTAAGATTGGCAATAGAGTTAATCATTGAGATCCCGCTCAGATCATAAACCCCTCCGCCCTGGGTTACATCACTCTTCTTATCCAGACAGCCATCAATGAAAGCTGAAATGTAAGGTGCCGGCAATCGCTCGGCATAGACTTGGTCCCGCAAATTAGAGGCATCAACGATTTTTTTAATCATATATTTCCCTTGTTCAACAAAAGCGGAAACCAGTTCTTCAAAAGAGCTGAAAGAATCGGGATCGCCGGTTTTCCGTCCCTCTCCTTTAATCGTGACTGCCAAGGTGCGAGAATCGCCATTGCGAAGAGTGAGATCCAAAAGCCGGGAGAGCAGAAGAGCATTAGCACTCATGCTGCCCGTTTTTCTCGGACAGGTCATCTCCACACAACCCATAATCGCATAATTATGCGCATCGGACTCGGCAAATCCTTTTCTTTTCATTGCCTCAACATTTACCCGGTCGTTAAAAAGGGCAAAGCTTGAAGTTCCATCATGAAGTGCATCGGCAACCTTGAGCAGGAGCGAATCCGGGGTTTCCGGATGCACGCGAATGGCAATGTTGGTAATTGCCCGGGAGCGGGCCGCGGCCTCGATAAATAAATAGGTCAGATCATTAGTCTCGTCCTCTCCATCAGGCTTAACTCCACCCAGAGTCACCGGCGAGGAGCCAAGATAGCGGTGGTAGAAATTGGCTAAAACATTTGTTTCCGGCCTGATATTTTGCGACATAATCTTAAGCAATAGCTCTTCCAAAAGCTCGCACGCCTGCCCCGGAGTTATCCTGCCCGCTTCCAGGTCTCTCCGGTAATATGGGTAAAGGGTCTGATCCAGACGACCGAAACAATGAAGGTTGACCGGATGAGCCAGCTCTACTGCGGTTTTCACGGTCCAGATTGATTGCACTGCCTGCTCAAAGGTTTCAGCCGGCTCAAATGGCACCCTAAGGCAGTGGGCAAGCATCTGCTTGAGCTCGGCCTTCCTTTCTGGACTAACCTCACGCTCGATTCCCTCCTTAATTCTTTCCGCAACCCTTCGGGCAAAAATCATCACTCCATCAAGCGCAATCTCAATTGATTTGAGGAAATCTCGCTCCGGCTCGGAGAGCTCGCCATTTCCGCCGAGTTTTTCCTGAACCTTATCCTTCATTGCCCGAAGCCCTTCTGCCAGGACTTTTTCATAATCCAGAATTACATGCCCTTGAATACTGGCGATCGTGGCACAGGTTGAAACCATCAGGACCTGGCGAGAGGTATTACCGGGAATCGCCATTATAAAACCGTGCATATCTTTGGAGTAGAGTCCGGATTTGACCAGCTCCTTTTCCAGATAATCCACAATCGTTTCCCCTTTCCAATAAGGGAGAAGTTTCCCTTTAAGATAGAGCTTGTCTTCCTCTTTTATCTGAAAAGGATTAATTTCCCGCTCACTCATAGTCTTGAATCCCAAATTCAAAGGGGTAGAGCCGCTCGCCCGCATTATCTTCTGATTTCTCATCAGGTCTCCCAGAGCTCTTTTCCGGATCATATAGAACAAAGACTTTAATAGCGACCGGGCTCGAAAATGTATCATAGAAGTTTTATCCAGCTCGGTTTCCAGAACCCGGTTAAATACTCCCCGTTCAATATCAATTGGTATTCCCAGGAAGAATTCGCTCCAGTATCCGGCAATCCGGTCATCAGGATCAAGATATTGGGTCATCTTCTCATAGACATTCTTCATCGCCAGCGCCACCCGGACCGGAAGCGGAACCCCCTTGCCCCCGGTCTCCTTCCAGCTCTCAGTATAGTATTTCGCCCGCTCGATCGAAATATAGGCCGGACCGCTCTGGTAGCGGTGCCGAAGCCGGGCGATGCGCTCCTGCCCGGTCGATTCAATTTCAGAAGAGGATCCGTGTAAATTCTTGACTTGAGCCTCGATTGCCATAATTATTCTCCTTTAGTTATAGTCGGATCAAACGCGAATTGGATATTTGCCGTATCTTTTCCCGGCCTCGACCATCGCCTTATAGTTCTCCGGCTTGACATAGTCGGGGACGGAGTTTGAGGCCGCCAGGCAATAACCACCGCCCGGGGCGAGTTCTCTTATCCTTCTTTTCACCTGTTCCTCTACCTCCTCGACCGTACCCCGGGTCAGAGTATAATCCAGATCAATATTGCCAAGTATGCAGAACTTATCGCCGTAGCGCTTCTTAACCTCCACGATATCCATGGCTTGCGGCTCAATGGGATGGATGGCCTTGACCCCGCAGTCTGCCAGGTCATCCAGAACATCCCAGAGCTTACCATCGGAATGAAAGATAAAGGGCAAGCCGGCGCCATCAAGGATTTCCCCGATTTTCTTGTACCAGGGGAAAACATACTTGCGATAAACCTGGGGTGAGACCAGGGTGCCCTCGGTGAAAGCAAGGTCATCGGACATAAGCACCGCACCCAGCCGGGGCACCTGCGTGAGTCTTTTAGCAATTTGCACATAGGTAGAGCCAACGAGCTCGAACAGCGCCTCGACCACCGCAGGATCATCGTAAAGGGCATAGGAAAAGTTCTCCAGTCCCATAGCCTGGGAGCAGTTTCCGAAGATAGCCGCGGGTACGAGCATGCCCAGTATCTTCATCCTGGACGGCATGAGTTCGGCCACTTCGT
>SDBT01005459.1_pt1 | contig 21324 bp, 19 predicted proteins | sample 2277101 | NCBI WGS metagenome assembly SDBT01 (sample SAMN10404973, study PRJNA504765) | marine sediment metagenome | isolation source: marine sediment core GS10_PC15, 103 cmbsf | place: Arctic Ocean: Southern Knipovich Ridge | collected 2010
CTCCTCAGCCTTCCTTAGATATGACGAGATAAGACCTCCATTGATCATCTTTGACAACGGCCCCCCATAATGAGCTACCATACCTTTTGCGCCGCCGAACAAGCTGTAAGCTCTTACATAATTACTCAAATCTACCTTTTCCGGATCCATTCTGGTAACTACATAGGTTAGACGTGCTGACTCATTAAAGTCTAAATTCATATAGTTGTAATAAGCTAAACTTATGTACGCTGGTACGAATTCGGGGTTAGATTCAATTATGGCATAAAAGAGATCCTCGACTTTAGCTCCTAGACGGTTTCGACGGTCACATTCAGCTAGCCCCCAGCGTGCCTCAAGGCTCAAATGATCAATATAAGACATTTTACGAAAAATATTTTCAGCATCCTGAGTCCTATAAAACTTCAAATATACCCGGCCTAAAACATACTAGCTTTTTAAGGAATTAGAGTCACTTTTGCAACTGCTTAACGCCTCATCAATATCTATGGCTTCAGCTAGTTGGTGAAGAACCTTCCAGTCTAAAGCCACAGCCTGGAAGACAAAGGAAAAAAGTACAAAACAAAAAACCAATGTCAATCTCATTAACTTCATAATATACCTTACCACATAATTGCAATGCCTTAAAGTCGAGCTTCTAGCTTTTAGAATTAACCAATCTGGTCTTTCGTTAAAAGAATTTATTGCGCATAGTAAGAAGATGTGTAAGATATTACTATGAAAATTACTATTGCTAAGTCTGCCGGATTCTGCTTCGGAGTAAAACACGCACTCGCAGTAGCCCTGGAAACTTCAAAAAAATGCAAAAATGTTGTTATGTTGGGTGATATAGTACATAACGATGAGGTCGTCACCAAAATGCGAAAATCAGGTATTAAAAAAATTACCCGCCTAACTAAAACCAAAAATAAAACTCTACTTATTAGAGCCCATGGAGCGACACTGCCCACATATAAAAAAGCAAGAAAAATGGGATATAAGATAGTTGACGCGACTTGCCCCATGGTAAAAGAAATACACGACATAGCTAAAAATCAAGAATTGAAAAATAGAGTCATTATCGTTATTGGAGACAAGGAGCACGATGAAGTCTTGGGGATAGTAGGCCAGCTTAAGGGCAAAGCACTGGTTATTGATTCATCTGAAAAAATTCCTCTTGAGAAAATAAAAGGGGTTAAAAAAGCATCCGTAGTTGTCCAATCTACTCAAAACACGGCAAAAACGCTAAAAGTAGTAAAAACACTTAAGAAGTACATTATTGATCTTGAATTTCATAACACTATATGCAGGCCTACCCGCACAAAACAAAAAGAAATACAAAAAATACCTCTTGAGAATGATGTGGTAATAGTTATAGGTTCAAGGACAAGCGCAAACACCCGAAGACTTTACGAGATAGCCTTATCTCTTAATCCTAAAACCTATTGGATTCAATCAGAAAAAGACATAAAAGTTTCCTGGTTTAGAAATATCAAATCAACAGGCATAACGGCTGGCGCCTCCACGCCCAACGAGACTACTCAAAAAGTTATAAAGCGAATAAAAAAAATCACCGAGAAGAAATAGAATTGGTCACATCAAATCTTAAAATAGCGGCCAAACATATAAGATGTCTGTGCTTTTAGGTTTGCAATAGCTCTTGAGAAAAAACCAAAACCGACACCTAAAAATACAATCGGCAAAGATTGCAAATAAGCCGAAGGACCTTCCTTGTTCGTAGGTTTAAAGACTAAGGTAGTAGCTGCATGCATGGTTATTGCAAATCCCACAATGCTTAAAATTATAAACAGCATCTTAGCCTGGCCTTGGCAAAAATAAAACATAGGGTGGGAAAAATCTCTCCCTATAAGAACAAAAGGTAACCAGCCAACAACACCCAAAAACAACGGCCAGAGAGAAGAAACTATTGAAGCCTCCATGGATTGAATGAAAAATTTAGCCTTATTTAGAATAGATACATCCTTACTCCTTAAAAATAATCTCATAAAATAAGAAAACCCTTCAACAGAACAGGCAGATTCAAAGTTCCTTCGCTTAAGTGTGGCTACAGTTTTAATTTCGCGGGATCCTACCGGTACATTAGCAGCAAACCTAATAGGAAAGGGCACAACCTCATAGATTTCGCTACTACTGCCAAAAGCCATAATAGAAAAAACTTGCGAATAACTAACTATGTCTTCAGGTAGAAAACCTAAATGCAGCAACAACTCTAAGCTCATGCTGTTTCCATAAAAACGCCTAAGATGCATCGGAAGGGTAGCGTTTGCCACTTCCAAAAAAGAACTGCCTAGCTCATATCCCCTCGAAAAAGGATCCCCTTGAGCTAAGTTTTGCTCAAAAACAAGCGTAGGCTGAAAGCAAACTCTATTCCGGTACGGATGAACCATATAAGAATAAGTTAGCGCAGAAAAATAGGCTGTATCCAAAGTATAGGGCCGGTCAAAGTACGAAACTATAACTGAATCTCCAGAAATGCCGTTTTTTTGGAAAAAGACAGAAGCAAGCCCAACAGCCTGATTCACCAAATGAGCTTTATTTAACCTGTCTTTACCGGATCCACAAGAACCACTCACTATTTTTATGGCATAAAAGACTTTTTTGTGCTCCTGGTCAAGGCCGTCAACGTAAGATTTTAACTGCTCTCTCAATCCCTCTTCTATCACAAAAAATAACATTATTCTTTTCGCAGGAAAATCCCCCAAACGCAAACTCTCAAACATAGAGTCAAAACTTCTATGCTCCAGCTCATCCAAGACAAAAACTACACAATGATGGATCTGTGCATAGTTAGCCGGCATATTTTTTATTTTTCTCAGATAACGTATTTCAGCTTTGTGTAAAGAAAGTGAATGATCCTCCGGGCTATTTTTTTCCGGTGGATTAGCATAATGAAGTACTCTTAAATACTCACTTACATCATTTAGTCCTTCGGCCCTAGCCCTCCAATCAGCATATTTCTCGTCAACGATAAGCCTTTTATGCGTTTGCTTCACAAAAATTATCAGATAAACAACTTTAATAATCCAATACAGAGAAAAGGCCATAACAATAGCTATGGCAGTTAAAGGGTCCTTAAAAGAAATAAAAACTATGCTCAAAATAAAGCCCCAGCAAAAAAGCCCTTGCAAGAATCCAAACAAAAACTGCAAAAATGCGTTTTCTCTACTTAAATTTAATCTTAAATAATTTCCTTTCATAATGCTGCCAGTGTTAAAACCTATATTCTATACATACAAGACCAAAAATGCTCTTAGTGACCCAAAGGAATAATCTGCATATTAAGCAAATTTCCGGTTTTAGGCTCAAGATAATACAACACCCCCATAGCCTCGCTATAATAAACCGAAGTTAAAGATTTGACCAGCGTTATAGGCTGCAAGCGTGAGAGATTAGTCACATTAAGATCAAGAAGGAATATCTTGTCTCTGTCTCTAGTCAAAACGTGAGAGGCATCATACACCCAGAAACTCTGACCTATATCCTTAGCCCCTTTAAAAAACCAATTAGCACTCACTGTTTTATCAAAACCGCTAGTTTGACCGCCTAAATTTATCATTCCGATTTTATCATTTTGCCAAAATAAAAGCTTGCGCGAGCGATGGTCAAATAACGCACCTTTAGCTCCACCCCTTACAAAACGATGCGGCGCCTTATTAAGTGAAAGCTCTCCCTTATCTTCGCCAAAAAACATTATAACATTCTTAAAAAGCGGCTCTACCTTAAAATAACCCTCATTGCCAAAAATAAAACTCCCAAGAATCGGGTCATTAATAATTGTTTTTACATCCTACTTAAAATAATCATATCTCTCTACATTATTTATATCTGTGAGTATGTATACATGTTTTTTGTAAACGCCATAGCCTCGTACATTCTCAAAATAACGCCCATAGCGAACATTTTCCTTGAGGTCTATTTTATCAATATAATTATCAACGAATACAAATAAAACATTAGTATCTGTCGGATCCCATAAAACGTTATCCGGTTCAAACGGTATCAACTCGGTAATTTCTCTTGCTGGGGCTTTTTTGTTACCAGGATCAAAAAATGCATACCGTTTAACGCCGAAAACTTTGCAAGATAAGAAAACAGAAGAACTACCCGGAGCAGTAAACATAGCTATAACTTTTGCTGACGTCGGCAAAATATTCCCTTTGATTAAAGGGCCGAAATCCTGAGTCGCCAAATTATAAATAAAATAATCGCTTATAGTGGCGCCTTCACGCAATATGAGAGCATCTCCTGACGGCAAAGGAATCAAATCTTCAAATAGTTTTTTTATCAACCTCTTAGCAACCAAGGCCTTTGGTATGAACAAAGCCTTAGTTATAGCGGATTGCTGACCACTTGAAAGATTAATGCCGTAAGAAAGAGTTTCGTGATCCTCATAGGTTAAATCAACACGATAGGACCCTGCTCGCAGTGGCTCTAGGCTAGTTGGTGTTTTGCCAGTAAAACGGCTTGAATTGAAAAAAACCGATGCTCCTTGCGGTAGTGTTTCTAGATAAAGGGACGAGGTTTTTGCAGTAGTGGAAGCAACGTCAGAAAAAAAACCCAAAGAATACAAGATTAAAAGAGGGCAAAATACCAAATATAAACCACTCAAAAAATAAAAAACCGGCTTTCTGTTGTCTTTCACAATGAAAGCATTATATCAAAAATAAGTGAAATAACCAAATTAAAGAGCTAATTAGTACTGTCAAAAGTGCTAAGCGTCCGGCGGGTCCTGCCTGCCTCGACACCTCGCCCGTGCTCGCTCGCCTTCGGCGAGGCTGCGCTCGGCCAAGGCCTTCGTCTCAGCAGTCACCCACCGGCAGCAATTTGCGAATAATAGTTTACACTATCAACTAATTAGCTTCTAGCTTTTAAATCAGCCATAAGCCCTCCTATTGTTATAACTACCGAGTTAGGCTATAATGACTCACTATGGATTTACGCCAACAACAAAAGCTAACCCAACGAATGTCGCTAACCCCTCAAATGAAGCAATCACTGCGTCTCTTACAACTTCCTCTGCTTGAACTAAAAGAATATTTGCATACACAGATAGAAGAAAATCCGGTTTTAGAACAAAGCAAGCAAAAAGAAGATCCTCAAGAGTCACTTTCCATTAAAAAATTGGATAGGCTTCTTGAGCTAAATGAAATAGGTAATATCCATAATCACAATTCACCCGATCAAGCCATAAAAGAACTGCAGGATAAACAACGCTACAGGGAAAATATAATAACTAAAGGGATATGCCTGCACGATAATCTTATGCGGCAACTGCGCTTGCTAAAATTAAAATCCAGAGATTTTATCATTGCTGAAGCAATAATAGCTGATATTGATGAAAACGGATATCTTTGTTCTTCTCTTAGCGAACTAGCCACGTTAATCAAAAAATATCCACGCATTAAAGATGAGAAAATATCTAAAAAAAATATCGAAGATATGCTTTGTGTTGTGCAGGCTTTCGAACCTACTGGCATTGCCGCAAGAAACTTAAAGGAATGCCTTCTTATTCAGCTAAAAAATAAAAATATAGAAAATCAACTTGTCCTTGTTTTAATAAACAATCATCTTGTTGATATAGCAAAAAACAAAATTGCTCTGATTTGTAAAAAGCTAAAAAAATCAATTTCCCAAGTAAAAAATGCAATGAAGATAATCTCATTCCTTGAGCCAAAACCAGGGCGTATTTTTGATAATCAAGAAGTAATTAGAACAAAATCAGCTATACCCGATGTCATCCTTGAAAAAAGCGAAGGTAAAATGGAGATAATAATTAATACTCGCTGGCTGCCGACCATATCTATAAACAGACAATACAAAAAACTCCTTAAATCAAGTGAAACCAATGACAGTGTAAGAGAATATCTAAAACAAAAAATAAAATCTGCCACATGGCTAATTAAATCTTTATCCCAGCGGGACGAAACAATACGTAAAATTTCTGAATGTATATTGTCTATGCAAAAAGATTTCTTGAAAAGCGGAGATTTTTCTAAACTTAAACCCCTAACATTAAAGCAGATAGCAAAAAAAATAGGAAGAAATGAATCAACTATCTCAAGGGTAGTCAGCAGCAAATATATACGTACCCCTGTCGGAACGTATAAGCTTAATTCTTTTTTTAGTTCCTATCTATCGAGCACAGACGGCGAGAAAATATCAACAGAGCACATAAAATCTTTAATTGACGAATTCATTGAAGAAGAGAGTCCTCAAAAACCACTACGTGATAGTGCCATAGCCGAAATCCTAAAAAGCAAGGGTATACAAATCGCACGCAGAACCATAGCCAAGTACCGAGAAGAACTTGACATTCCCGCTTACCACCAACGAAAAAACCATACATAATTAAGTTTTACGACAGAGTTGGACCCACAAGGCCGCTAAGGGCAGTTTCCACCAATTCAACCAATTTATCCAAAATATCTACACTATGCCTTTTAAACTTATCAGAGTTATCCTTGTAAGTTGATACATTAAGCACCCCTATGGGCTTATTGTTAGCTTTAATCGGTAAAAGCATGGCATTCTTTATTTTTTTATTTATCAGGCGATGCCTAATATTGTCATCCTTAGTGTCGTTATCGACAAACAAGGTTCTATTCTCAGCAAAAGCTAATCCGCAAAGACCTTCGCCAATTTTTACACCTGTCTGTTTTACTACCTCTTCACTCAATCCTTTTGCTGCTTCTATACGCAATTCTTGGCTTTTTTCATCTAAAAGCAAGATAGAACCTCGCTCGGCATCGGTAAAACTACATGCAACATCAAGAAGGGCCGATAGAACTCTTTCCACATAAAATTTATGCACATCTTCAAGCATTATAGCCGTTTCAGTATTATTACGCTGAAGTCTGACATTTTGATATCCGAATTGAAAAATGTATAAACCTATATCATATAAAAAGTCTATTATTGATTTTATACCATAAAAGGTGAAAGTCTTCATGACCTTGACCATGTCGCATAAAGAATCAACATTAAGGTTCAACTTTTTAGCTACATCCTCGTAAAAAGAATAATCGTGTCTCTTGCCGATTATAACTGGACCTAAAATAAGAAAGGCTATTACCTCTTCTTTAATGGCTAAAGGAATGGCAAAATTACGAAATCCGGCCGGACAAATATAACCGTCTCTCCAGTTAGAATCGCTGGATTTAAGAAAACAAGAAAGGCAGTTCTTGCGATGTAAATCAGCTGAGATAATACCGTAGACTAAAGCGTCACAACCCCCGCCCCAAATACTAGGAGTAGTGAGTAAATCACCCTTTACGTCGACAGTGCGCAATGATACCCTAAAAACTTCACTGAAGTGCTTCTGGATACCTTGCCACTTATCCTTGTTTACAATTTCATGAAAACTAAAATTGTACGCCACGGCAAATTATAAATAAAAAACTATAACCTTTAGGTGGGAACACACTCGTAACAGCCTACCCCTCCCCGTCGAGTAAGCCGTATTCCTTCATTTTATTGTACAACGTTGTGCGGTTAATATCAAGGAACTCTGCAGCTTTTTTACGGTTACCGTTAAATTGTTTTAAAGCGCGCTCTACTATCTCTTTTTCTGAAAATTTTAAAGCGCTTTTTAAGGATAAGGATTCAGAGCCATTTTTATTTAACCGGCCATTGACTTCTCTCATGGACTCCGGTAAATCATCGACACTGATTTCACAATCTCGACAAAGAATAACTATTCGTTCTATAACGTTTTCCAACTCCCTCACGTTACCGGGCCAATCATATTGCGATAAAGCAGAAATAGCAGCCGCTGATATCGAGTAACCTTCTTTATTTTTTATTTTTTTTATACTCTTCTCTAAAAAATGTTCAATTAAAAGAGGTATGTCGTCACGACGTTCACGCAACGACGGCAAAACAATCGGTATAACATTAAGCCTGTAGTATAGGTCTTCACGAAAAGTTCCCTCACTAATACATTTTTTCAAATTTTGATTTGTCGCGGCAATTACGCGTACATCAACTTTTATGGTTTTAGTATCGCCTACAACTTCAAATTCTCCTTCCTGCAGAACTCTAAGTAATTTAACTTGTAGATTAGGACTGCAAGTATCAATTTCATCCAGGAAGATAGTTCCCCCGTCAGCGACTTGAAATCTACCTTTTCTGTCTCTAATCGCGCCGGTAAAAGAGCCTTTTACATGACCGAATAATTCACTTTCAAGTAAGTTCTCCGGTAAAGCCCCACAGCTGACCTCAACAAACGGCTTAGCTTTTCGATTTAAATCGCTAGAATGCACGGCGTGAGCCACAACACGCTTACCGGTCCCGCTTTCACCTTCTATTAATACGGTCGCGTTAGTCGGCGCTACCGATTCAATCAAATTGTATATTTTTTGCATCCTGGAATTGGCACCTATAATGGAATGAAAACTACTTCGAGAAACTTCAGTAAGCTTACTTTTAAGCATTGAGTTCTCATCTAAAAGTCTTTTTTGCTCAAATATTCTTTCAATTACAATTTTGATCTCGCTATCAAGAATTGGTTTAGTGACATAATCAAAAGCCCCCTCTTTCATAGCTTGGACCGCGCTGCCAACAGAGCCATAAGCAGTCATGATAACAACCGAAACGCCTTCAAAATCCTTCTTTATTCTGCGTAGGAGAGTTAAGCCGTCAATTTTCGGCATTTTAAGATCACTAATGAGAATGTCCGGAGGGTCTTTGCTGATAATATCTAGAGCCTCTTGGCCGTTAGCGGCCATAGCTACTCGATAGCCTTGATATTTTAAAATCTCATAAAGCGATTTTCTAATCAAAGGCTCGTCATCGGCTATAACGATATACTTGTTGTTGATGTTATCCAAAACACTTCCACCAATCCTTAAATTCTAAAAATTATCTTCGTCTTGAAGTATAGGCAAGCTAATAAGAAAAGTAGCGCCTTCGCCGGGGTTGCTTATAACTTTAATCTGACCTTGATAGCGTTGTATCGTCTCATAACATATAGCTAATCCTAACCCGGCGCCTTCACCTATCTGTTTAGTGGTAAAAAACGGCTCAAAAATCTTATCCTGAATTTCGGTCGGTATGCCGCTTCCGGTATCGCTAATCGAAATATCTATACGATCATCACAAACTACAGTAGCTATATGCAAAAGCCCGCCCTCACTCATGGCGATACATGCGTTTTTAATAAGGTTTACAAAAACAAGCTTAAGGCGATAATCAGGTATCATGGGCATATGAGGGCTAAAATTTTTGATCACTTTTACCCCAGAAAGGCGCAAACGATCGTACATCATAAACAAACCCTCATCGATAGCCCGATTAACATCCACACGGCTCAAGGTCTGTGAAAGGTTCCATGAAAAATCAAGTAATGAACGTACTATTTTAACTACCCGACTCAACCCTTCTTTAGCTTCAACTAAATATTCCTGAACCACACCATCCTCCTCAAGATTATCATGAGCTAAATTGACATAACGAATAATCCCGTCAAGCGGATTATTCAACTCATGAACAAAGCCTCCGGCAAGTTTACCCAAAGAAGAGAATTTTTTGGCATGTTCCAGGCCTTTTTGCAAGGTATCTATGTCTTGCTGTAACTCTTTAATAATTATTCTTTGATTATCGGCGTAAGATTTAAGGCTGTGCATTATACCGCCTAAATCCCGGGAAATATTCAAAACTTTATTCAAATCAGCATTACTGAAAGTTTCACCGGAAATCCTATCGGTAAGATTTATAACACCTAGCAAATTACCTGAATGTTCCCATGGTACGCAAACAAACGACCTGCTTGCGTAATTATAATTTCGTGACGGTTCCTGAACCAGAGAAGCAAGGGTAGTATCACGGACCAAAAGAGGTTTTTTGTTAAGGGCCACACTTCCGGCAACCCCTTCTCCAACTTTAAGCTTAATGCCCTCCAGGGAAATTCCTCTGGAATTTTTTGACACTTCGATCACAAGCTCATTGCTTTTTTTATTATATACGAAGATAGACCCGGAGAGAGCTTGAGCCCCATGCATGCATTGAGCTAAACCCAAAGCCAAAAAGTCCTTCAAACCGCTGGTAAAAGATGGTTTTTCCATAGAAATATTGTATATATAGGAAATCCAACTGTACCATTTTTTTTAGGACTTATCAAGTTTTTTTCAGAAAAACTTTAATGAACGGCAAGGCTTCCTGAATGAAACCATGAACTAAGCTCTCGGTCTTCTCAATGTTATCAGGGTCCATTACAGCAGAAACGCGGATTAAAGCTCCACTTTTCTCATGGTAGCGCAGCCAATTAGAAAGCAAAGTTATTTGCTGAAGGTAAAAATTGTGGGTAAATGTATCTCGAGCAGCAAACCAATACCAAGCCTTAAAAATGTTATTTTTATCCTTCATGGACAGAGTATTGGCTTTTATCTGGCTTCCGTCTAAAAGCGGTATCGTCTCTATTTTTTTTTCAAGCAATTGAACTCCCCCGCCAAGATAACACAATTCAGGCGGATGAAAGGCAGCCCTATCGTTTTCTGAATAAACCAAAGTTAGAACTATCTCATTACCTTCACTGTCAGAGTACTTACGCAACAAGACATCTCTTGTTCTAAGGACTTCATAGACTTCATCCTCTATCGGTAAATCCTCACCTTTCCATACTCCTATCTCTTGAGGGAAAGAACCGCAATCTTTGGAAGAAAGAGTAACGCTGTTTGCCTTTTCAAGAAAGATAACAGCCGAAAAAGCAACAGCTAAAATCAAAACAGTTATTACAAATCTTACAGTGTTAATGTGCATTTCAACATCCTGCTAACAGCAATGAATCCTAAAAATCCTAAAACGAAAACCATAACTCCGGTAAAGTCGTGAACAAAGCCCATGGTAGCTTCTTCCCCGTAAATATGCGTAACTAAAACAAGAACTATTATTCTTAAAACATTTGATAATAAAGCGATCGGAACGGTCGCAATAACCAAAGCTATACGTTTAATGCGATGAGCATCAGTTATCTGAGTGAATAATACACCTAAAGCAAAAAAAGAAATCAATGAACGCAACCCACTGCAAGGATCTCCTATCACAAGATATCCGTTATTTAAGTAAATTGTTGATCCATCCTTAACGGCCGGCACCCCCATAGCATTGACTGAAATTGTAGCTAGACTTGCCGCAATCATTTTCATGCGAAAAGAAATTCCGATAATAACAACTGCCGGCAAGGGCATCATAAAAAAAAGGAAACTAATAGGAAATAAAAGCTGGATAAAAAATTCTTTGCCTAATAAATACAAAACAAGCCCGCTTAAAACCACAACCATAGCCAGATATGAAGCGAAGTTAATCTTAAGAGCTACACCGCCAAGATGAAGCAAGATTCCGCAAAGCATAACAAAAAATCCTGATAAAGCTGGTTTAACTTTTATGGCGCTGAGCTTCTTTCTTTTTCGCCAAACCAACCAAGCACAAAGAAAAGGTATTAATATGCCGTGCGAATAATAAGAATCCGGAGCGTTAAAACGGCCCTGTAAATGCCCGTAGGTAGGATAAAACATAAGAAGAAAAAAAACAGCCACCAAAGACAACTTAACTATGGCGATGTTTCTTTCCTTTTTGTCGATTTCTTTTAAAGAATTTTCCATATTTAGATTTTGATAAAGATAATGGTTACGGAGAAAGCTTCTCACGTAAAACACTAATTTGCGTTTGTGCCATACCTAGTATTAAACGATTATTAGGATAGCGCCTCATAAGCTCCCGATAAGTAGCTATGGCTTTATCTACTGCCTTAAGATTGGTGTATAAAGCCGCCATATCCATAAGGTACATAGGGTTATCCGGATACTTTTCAGCAAGCATACGTAAAAGCTGCAAGGCTTCTGCAGTTTTATTTTTCTTTATGTAGGAAAGCGCGAGAAAATTAGCTACTTCTTTTTTTGTCTTCTCATTTCGCTCATCACTTTCAAGTATAATCTTATATTCCATAATAGCAGCGTCATAGGCTAAATCAGCCTTAGAAGAATATTTGAGCTGCTCATAATATTGCCCGATAAGAAAAGGCACCCCTGTGGATTCAATTCTATCAGGAAAACGTGCTTTTATCTTTTCGTAGGTTTGTATGACCTTCTCAGTATCCTTTTCTTTTTGGTATGCGTAAGCAAGGCCCACATAGCCTTTAACTGCTATTTCGGGATTCTTTTGATAATCATGAATAATATCTTCAAATACTTCAATCGCTTGAAGAGTTTGATCGTTCTGGACGTAAAGTAAACCTAAGCGCACCCGTATTTCTCCTATACGCTTAAATTTAGGATATGCCTCAATAAAAGCTTCATAACTTATGATAGAATTTGGTATATCACTTAAACCATTAGCATAGGTATCGGCAACAGAAAGAAAAGCTTTTATTGCTAATTCACTGGCCGGAAAGCTAAACATTGTCTTTTTCCAGACCTCAATGGCTTTCTCAAAATCACCATGGGCAGCATAAAGAGAAGCTAAGTAATCCTGAATAACAGGAGCAATATCGGTTTCGGCAAAGTCTTTAATTGTTTTTTCATAATGGCGGACAGCCCTCCTGTAAGCTATATCTTCACCGTCTTTATCATTAAGGCTTCGATAATAGCGTATGACATAAACCGGAGTAGTTAGCCCCGCACCGGTAAGAGGATATAAATCTATAAGTTTTTCGTATGCTTTTTCGGCTTTAGGCCATTTACCTTGAGATTCATAGAGTTTTCCTATGGTGAATTGCGCTTGGGCGGCAAATTCCGGTGTTGCCGAAAAATTATTGATAATACCCTTTAGTTCAGCCTGAGCCTCGCGATACTTACCCTGAACAGCATAGATATCGGCAATAAGGAATTGTGCTTTAGCCGATGCCGGCTCAAGAGGGCAAGCATCTACTACCTTCTGATATAAATTCCTTATCTCATTATATCGGGACTCATCAAGATTAGCTAAGCCTCTGGAAGCAATGCTTTTCATCTCTTGTTGAGCTTGCCAAAGCAACCTCTCAGCTACATAACGGCTATCGGAACATCCAGAAATGAGCAACAACGAAAACAAAGGCAAACATATATACCTAACTATACGCTGATAAAGCTTAAACATCAGCGCCCTCCTTATTAATGAACAATATCGTAAGCGATAAATAAATTATAAACTCAATAAATGCAACTAGCCCTGCACCTATCAAAAGTACTATCAAAATCATTTCAGGAAATATGTTGTTAATAAAAAAATAAACTTTTGTCTTAAGCACTAGTACTGGCAAATATAATAATGACGGTAGCACTGCTAAAAGAGCTGTAGGCACGAATAGCTTTGTAAACAAAACAACTCCCTGTTTTAAGGCAGGTATTAGTTTCTTTCTTTTAACAATAATCAAAATAATTGAGTAGACAAAAATAAGGTTGATCAAGATATTCATTACGAAATAGATACTTATGACAAGAAACCCTACCCCTTTACTATTAATCGGCTTAAGGACAAAAGGCATGAGCTTAGAAACCCCGGTAATAAGTCCAAAAGTAAGAAGCCAAACGCTAAACAAAGCAAAATATCGCTTAAAGGCGCGAATAAGATTGATAAAAAAAGATGCTCTTACCCCGCGCTTAACATCAGCTATCATACCAACGCCAACCGCTGTCATTAACATGCCAAATAATGCTGCCGTAACGATTTCGGCATAGCTAAACAACTTCGGAAGTAGTATGAAATTATTAGGGTAGTGTAAGAATTGCTCTCCAAAGAAAACTCTAATAGGCGGACCCAAAATGGACAAAATAGGCCTTTGGGGGGCTAAATAAAGCAAAAATATGACAGCCACATTAACTAAGCAGCCAATAATGAAAGGGAGTGCTATCGTCGGCCGACGGCCTATAATACTCCCGGCTTCTTTCCAAACAATTCCAATATTTTTCATTCCCGCGTCCTCGTATTGCGTACAGATAATTTTTTCTATCTCGTCTAAATCATCCGTCAAGGTAAATATGTATTGCGTATAACGTTAGTGAAGACTAACGCGCTCCTTCACCGGTGAGAACTCTGCCAAAAGTCCAGAGAACTATCTGAAAATCAAGCATCCAGCACTTCTTTTTTATATAAAGCATATCATAACGTAACTTACGTGCCGCATCTTTAAGAGAAGCACCGTAATGATACCGTGTTTGGGCTAATCCGGTCAACCCGGGACGAATTCGTAGTCTTTCGTCAAAGCCAGGAATTTTTAAGCAAATAGTTTTTCTAAATTCAGGCCTTTCGGGCCGTGGGCCTATAAGACTCATATCCCCTCTTATCATGTTAACTAACTGTGGTAATTCGTCAAGATGTGATTTTCTTAAAAATTCACCAATACGCGTTTCCCTAGGGTCATCATCCTGAGTCCAAACAGGACCGGTTTCAAATTCGGCGTTGTCGCGCATAGTCCTAAATTTTAGCATCTCAAAGGTTTTCCCGTTCTTACCAAGCCGCACCTGCCTAAAAAAAGCCGGACCATCCGAATCAACTTTTACCAAAAACCAAATAATTAAAAAAAGCGGAAAAAGCATAACTAAACACCCGCTGGCAAAAATAAAATCAAAAGCTCTCTTAAAAAAACCATAATTACGCCTAACTGCGCCTACCATAACGCTAAAAACGCTTCCGCCCACAAGCCACGCTGAAAACACCCCAGCAGTCGTTGGGGAAACGCTCATAACATTCTCTCCCTGAGCATAAACAGAAATATTTTTAATGAATAATTGAGAAACCCATACCAAAACAGTAGCGGAAACCCCAATAGTTAAGGAAATAAAAAAATTCCGAAGTTTTCCCGAAGAAAATGCATCCTTGATGTAATTCTTCCAGGCAAAATGCAAGCTTAAAAACTCTTTGAGTATTTGTTTTAGGAAATTCATTTTGTAACTCGTATTTACGTAATTGCTGAAAGCGCTTCCAAATGCGCTTAGCATATTAAAAGCATTTTCCGTGCCAATTTACGTCTTTTTAAAAAAATGTTAAACAAAATTATAATCTATAACCTTTTATCTTTCAAATACTTACAAATCATGATTTTAAATTATTGCAGCTGCTTCTTTATCAATCCGAAGAAAACCTGCGTCAATGTTTAAAAAAATAAACACTTTCAAAAATACTATAGACAAATATTATGCAACTCATTGTGATAAAAGAAGTTATACAGTGTTATCGCAATCAACATCTTTCGCAAAAAACAACACACTATTTAGCTTATTAGCTTCTTAGCTGCTTAGCTTGTTAGAAGAGCTAAGAGAGCTAAGAGAGCGACGAAGGAGCCATAAAAAACTAATATCCTAGAAAGCTAGGAAGCTAAAAAGCTAATCAGCTAAAACCTACATTAGACCTTTCCTTCAAGATAGCATTGACATTTAAAGCGATATAGTGCATAATTTAATAGGTTAATTGCAACTTGATACTATTCTGTCTTTGTAGCGCTAGTCACAAAAATATTTGGCAAAGTATGTATTTAGATATAAAAAAGATAAAAAAACTTCTTGAAAACGAAAAGAGAAAATGCGACCGCTTAAACATTGCGGCCAAAATATCACACAGCTCATCGCTCTCATCTGAGTGGTGCTGGCCTTTGGATGCTGAAAATATCGGTGGTGGTGGCGTACAATTCAAAAGTTCAAAATCACTAGCAAAAGGAAAGAGGCTTAAGTTAAAAATAGAATTTCCCGACTTAGAGAAACCCCTCCATATCAACGGCACCGTTGCCTGGTGCAAAAAAGAACCTAGCAAAAAATCGTCTAAAAAGAAAACAACTAAACCAGCGAAACGACTTCCAGTTTATACAGTCGGTATTCGTTTCTTAAAATCTCATCAAGAAGACCGCCGTCTTTTTGTTAAATATTTAAGTGAAAAAATATTTACTGAATACTTAGAAGTTATTGGATAATTTAAAAACACAATGGACTTAACGAAGACAATCGATTCAACTCTTATCCATTCAACAACAAGATCTTTTGTGGATTCTATTGACTTTCGTATTGTACGCACACGTGATGAGTTGGAGAAAGCCTACGGTCTTGTCTACAAAGAATATCTAAAAAGAGATTACACAAAAGAAAAAGCTTCAAAGCTGCGCTTTTCTCTTTTCAACGCCCTGCCCCAAACAGCAACATTTATTGCCACCAATAGCGGTGAGATGCTTGCTACAGCAACCATTATAATAGATTCAAAACTGGGTATCCCCATGGATGAAATCTATAATAAAGAGCTAAGCGACTTAAGAAAAAATAAAAAAAGAATTTGTGAAGCATCAATGCTTGCCAGCAACACCGAGCTATTCAAAAACGGCACATCCATGATGTTGCAATCTAAAAAAATGTTCCTGATTTTCTTCCTATTCAAAGCAATCCTCGACTACGTCAGGCATATCAAAAATATGGATTATATATGTATAACCGTAAACCCTAAGCATAATCTTATCTACGATTTTCTCTTATTTAAGAACCTGGGAGAGCTAAAAGCTTATAAGCACGCAAACAATGCTCCGGCTATAGCTAAATATGTGAATTTAAATACTATCGAAAGGGAGTGTATAAAACAGAAAAAAGAAGGCATGCGAAAAATGTTTTTTCAAAGAAAATCGGATATTAGCCAATTTTCTCCACGATTCGCTTTTTCCCAAGACGATTTAAAATACTTCTTCGTAGAAAAAACCGACCTATTTAGGCAAGCCTCAAAAGAACAACTTGTCTACATCAAGAGTTGTTACAAAAATTATGACTTTTCATCTATTCTTTAAAATCTAAAGATTGCCTCAAAATAAACTAAATCTTTATCCGAATATCTTCCGTAGGTGGTCGAAGTGTCTCCTTCCATGACAAAAGCCCCCACTGATAAGTCTATACCATTATTAAACTTATAGGTTACCTTTGGGTTAAATACTGCGTCCCCCCGGGAAAGATTGTAGGCGGCATTAAAGCTGCATAACAGCTTACCTCTTAAAAAATCTTTAGTTAAACGCATAAACAAGGTATGAGTATAGTGCTCATTAAAATACAAGTCTTCATAGGAAAAGATAACATCTTCCTGAATTCCAAGTCTCATACAAAAATTGTTTACTATGACATTTTCGACTGTTAAACCAAAAGAAAAAGTATCTTTAGTAACATAAGAGTAATCACGCCTCAAATAGGGTTTATCAAGAAAAAATCCTACCTCAGCCCGAACGCCATATTCGGCTACAATGGTTTCCAGGTCAAACCCTATAACATGTATTCTAGAATGCTGGCGAACAAGGATCAAATCCTGCCCAGCTGCCCCTGAGGCAACAAGATTCTCTAAATTATTAGGTGTGGGATCGTAAAGAAATTGTTTTACAATATTCCCATTCGCAGTTTTCTCCTCTAAAGTAGGTAAGCTGCTGTATAAGTTCATATAGTAAATATCATAATCGATATCTTTAACACGGCTGCGAAAACGCAGGCCCATCTGTGCGTTCTTAAAGCTTTCATCATAAAGCTGGTCATTGTCCTCTACTCTAATGCTTGAGACAAGACTTTTTGCTCCAGCACTCGCAGTACTATTATTAGTTAGCTTTTTAAGTTGTCCAAATAAAGCCCAATCCGATCCAAAATAGCGGTAATCTGAAGCTCTAAAAACCGGCATAAAGATAACTTCTATCTGAGATAGGTCAAAGTTATAATCATAACGCAGCATAAAAGCAGGTAGCTTTCTCTCTTGTTTTTCCAAAAGAAAAAGCAACTTGTAATCCTGAGGATTAATAATGTCAAAAATACTGTCATCATCACGCTTACCCCAAGTAACTGTTTGACGACCCAAGCTAATAACATGCCGGCCTTTAGTGTACTGCAAGAAAGCGTCTTTTAACTGGGTATCAACATCTTTATCTGTTTTATCCGCTAAAAATGCGTTGTAACGTGTCTCGAGATCAACAGTTATACTGATGTTGTGGTCGGGAAAATTAAATTTGTTCTCAAAAACTATGCGCCCCTCATATGCCTGCTCAGCCTCATAAGCGTTATCTTGGCCTATATCCTGATAGGCTCTGGTAATTATTTTAACCTGATGCTCCCAGTTAATATTGAGTTTATTTATGGGAAAAACATTCCGTCCCAAAGAAATAAACAAAATTGATAAAAGAAAAATTTTAATTTTTGGATATATTATTGAGAGTAAACGTCGCGTCATCAATGCCTCCATCATATGCAACCTCTTCAGTGGTCATGTAGGTCACAGTTGATTCTTTCAAGTCTAGCATCGCCGTTTTTGTTGCGGTCCATATATTATCATAAATTTCGAGCTCAAGAACTCTAAATTCTTTTGTTTTATTTCTCCTGATCCCGAAAAAATTCACCCTTATAATAACAAAATTATTCTTATCTATCCAGGAAATTCTTTTTGAATATTGAGAATTATCGGAGTTAGGTATGCTTTCGATAATAAAACAATCGTAACCGTTGTAATAATCTTGCCCTAAGGATGAGTGTTTGTCTTTATCGGGGTGACGACGCTGCATATCCTCATAAGTGTAATCAGTATTAACAAAACGCATTTTTTTCTTACTACTCACAACCCGGCGCGATTTACCTAGAGCAGGTAGATACAAATACTGTGTGTCGTCTTTTCCTTCATTTTCCCATGACAAAAATGTTGTACCTTTAATACTTGCGGGGCCGGTGAACTCTAAATAACTCTTTATGAGCTCGCCATAATCCTTGCTTTTAATCAGCAGATGGCGCGTTCGTTTATTGCCTTTTTTATCTTCCAAGACCATAGTTACTTTAAAAAATCTGGTATCACCATCATAACGCGCATAGGCTTTCTCCATAATTTGATAAGCCTCTTTGGAATCATCGCCTAGACACCTAGACGATAAAAAAATTACGAACAATAAAAGCAAAATATATTTTTTAATCATAATTACTTATTTTTATAAACACACAATAACAATGAAGGCAGCACTATTAAATCAGCCCAGAGAGCACTCAGCATCAAAGAAGCACTCAATAAACCAAAATAAGAAGTCGGAACGAACCTCGAAACTATTACCGTAGCAAAACCAAAAAAGAGTATTATTGATGTGAGCACGATCGGACGAGTTTTTTCTAAAAGAGCTATTTTTATCGCCTCCTCTACTTTAGGATTTTGGGCTAGAGCCCTTTTAAAGCTATGCAAAAAATGAATCGTATCATCAACTATAACACCAATACCAACAGCAGCTATCATTGAAGTCGCACTATTTAAACGTATACCGGACCATCCCATAATACCGAAAATCATTACCAACGGTAAAGTATTAGGAACGATGCTGACCAAGCCTAGACGAAAATCTTTAAACACCAAGAACATCATAAAGAAAATAACCAAAAAAGCCAAGCCTAAGCTTTTTATCTGTCCCCTTGTAACCGCTTCGTTAGATTCGACCTCAAGCACAGTTTGACCCAGAACACTTGCTAAGACGCTGTCAGGTTTATTGTTTTGGAGATAAGTGTTTATAGTCTTCATTACTTTATCTAACTTGGCCGTACTGTGTTCAGAAAGTCTGATTTGCACTGTTGCCCACTGCCAACGCGAATCGATATAATCGTTAAGATCAGCTGCTCCATAGAGCAATACATACTGTGAAATCAAATTATAGGAATCAGGTATACGGTAAAAGTCCTCGTCCTCATTATTGAATGACTTGTTTATCTCCTTGATATAGTCGACTACGGAAGTAGTGTCGTCAATTTGGGCTATTGTGCTGAGAAAAATTTGTAAATCCTGTATAAATTTTAAAGCTTGTGGCTGTTTAAAGTAATCCTGATCCTTTGCTTCTAAGGACACGTTAAGGAAATGCACCCCGCTTATATTATCCTCAATAAAAGTTGTGGCCTTATGTATAGGGCTTGTCTTTCTGAAATATTCAATAACGCTTGTTTCAGCTTTTATACGCGAGGCTCCCCACAACGAAAAAGCAACCAGAACAGCGGTAACAATAATGATCATCTTGTTGTTCTTTAAATTAAATGCGAATAACCAATTAATAAAACCATCAAAGACGGACTTTTTGCTTTTTTCTATTACCTCATCCGACGCATAAGCATTAATCTTAAACACCTTTATCAGAGAAGGTAAAAAAGTAAAGGTAACTACAAAAGCGATGCCCACCCCTATCCCGGCTACGATACCTAATTGGCGCACAGGCATGATATTACTTATGGTTAAAGAAAAAAATCCAACCATTGTGGTTAGAGTTGTCAAAAGGCAGGGAACAAAAAGTTTCTTAATGATAGACTCAACTGTAATACCACCTTTATTGCCTTGAGTTACTACTGATACGACATGAATACTATCAGCAACTGCAATGGCTAATATAATCGGCGGTATTATGGTGGTAACATTGTTAATCGTAAATCCGAATAAATACAAAACCCCGAAAGTTAGCACCAAGCTTATGATAATAGCAGAAAGCGGCAAACATATAATACTCAAACGCCGGAAGCTAAAAAGCAAAATCAAGGTCATAACCCCGAAGATCAAAGGCATGAACCTCTTAACATCATTCTGCATGTAGGCAGCGTAAAAATGCTCTATTGCCGCAAACCCGCTTATGTGATATTTTTTGCCTGCCGGGAAAACATCCCTGGCAATTTCGGTTATCTGCTCGATAGCCTCTTTTTTGTAGGCATTGTTTTCTTTGTCGTCTATCAGCTCCACGACCAGAGCAGTCGTATCACCGTCTCGAGATAAAATGGAGTCAGTATATAGGGAATTTTTGAGTGCTCTTTGGCGCAAAATTTTTAGCTCCATCGCGCGCTTTGGTACATCTTCTATAAAAGGATCAACAATAAAATCCTCATTATCACCCACTATATCGTTGACATTAGTAAGGCTTGTTACTTTATCGACAAAAGGGCTCAGCTCCAGACGTTCGGTAAGATTTTGTATAAGGGTAAGATTATCGTAGGTAAATATATCTTTATCTGAAAATGCTATGATTACGATCTGATCACTGGAGAATTGCTCTTTCCATAGTTCGAAATCAATATAACTTTTGCCTTTTTTATCAAAAAAAACATCGACACTATTATCAAAAGATATATTTGGCAAGAGCGTAAGAGCAGCTAAAAAAATAATAACCGTAACTGCTATGGTAACTAGGGGATGTTTTAAAACTAAAGATAAGAATGGTTTGATGCGTTCGCTCACATACCTATATTAACTGATGCAGCCTTGTTTTTCAATTCTATTTTTCCATTATCCCAGCATCACTCCCAGCAATTCCGCAAAACGAATTTTGCCCTGCGCCGAAATCCCAGCGCGATTTCGGCCCATTCGATTCTGCTCAGGGCCGACCCTGAGTATTTCCGAAGGGCCGGCTGACAATTCGGCCAA
>SDBT01005460.1_pt1 | contig 21320 bp, 18 predicted proteins | sample 2277101 | NCBI WGS metagenome assembly SDBT01 (sample SAMN10404973, study PRJNA504765) | marine sediment metagenome | isolation source: marine sediment core GS10_PC15, 103 cmbsf | place: Arctic Ocean: Southern Knipovich Ridge | collected 2010
TCCACCTTATACCTCTATAATATATATTTACTTAAATCCTCATCTTCGATGATCGCTTCCAGCTTTTCTTTGACCATCTTCCCATCAATTTTAATATCTTTGCTTCCGATTTCGGGGACATTGAATAGGATCTCTTCCAGCAGTGTCGACATGATCGTGTGCAATCGACGCGCACCTATGTTTTCCGATTTTGTGTTCACCAGGGTAGCAATTCTGGCGATTTCGGAAATAGCATCTTTAGAGAATGCTAATTTTACATTTTCTGTTCCTAATAGCGCAGTATACTGCTTTATTAAGGCATTTTCAGGTTCTGTAAGTATCCGAATAAAGTCTTTTTCAGTCAGGCTGTTTAATTCGACACGAATTGGAAAGCGACCCTGAAGTTCAGGTATCAGATCAGATGGTTTTGAAACATTAAATGCACCAGAGGCAATAAACAAAATGTGATCCGTTTTTATCACACCATATTTTGTCGCTACGGTGGTTCCTTCCACGACCGGCAGCAGATCACGTTGGACTCCTTCCCTGGAAACATCAGGACCATGTCCTCCTGAATTTGAACCAGCTATCTTGTCAATTTCATCAAGGAATACGATACCCGAATTTTCCACTCTGTTTTTAGCATCTCTTATCACTTCTTCCATATCGATAAGTTTTTGTGCCTCTTGCTGGGCTATTATCTGCAGGGCCTGAGGTACAGTGGTTTTCCGTTTTTTCATTTTTTTGGGCATCATTCCGCCAAATATATCCTGCAAATTCATACCCATTTCTTCAATACCCATAGGAGAGAATATTTGCATCATCGGTGTTGAGTCTGTTGGAACATCGATTTCCACTATCCGATCATCCAATTGTCCCTTTTGAAGTTGCGCCCGTAGTTTTTCCCGGGTTCGTTGATTTCTTAATTCCAGTTCGTCTTTTTCCTCCATTTCACCCACAGGTTTCGGTCGATTTGTGATAGGTGGTAGAAGTATATCAAGCAGCTTTTCTGTGGCATTTTCTTGTGCTTTTTTCTGGACGATTTTGGTTCTTTCTTCGCGAACCATCTGGACACTAATATCCATGAGATCCCGGACAATCGATTCAACATCTCGACCAACATAGCCAACTTCTGTGAATTTTGATGCTTCAACTTTTATAAAAGCGGCATTCGCCAGACGAGCCAGACGACGGGATATTTCAGTTTTACCAACACCGGTGGGTCCAATGAGAATGATATTATTTGGCATAATTTCTTCACGAATATTTCCTTCAACCATTTGTCTCCGCCAACGGTTTCTCAAAGCAATAGCGACCGACTTTTTAGCCTGATCCTGCCCTATAATATATTTATCAAGTTCCTTTACAATTTGACTCGGAGTTAGCTCATTCATTTAATAGATGTCCTTTATAACGTTTCGACGTTGATATTATCATTGGTATATATACATATATCAGACGCTATTTTTAGAGATTCTTTTACAATTTCCTCAGCATTAAGTGAAGAGAAATTAATAAGACTGCGTGCAGCAGCCAATGCATAATTGCCACCTGATCCGATAGCAAGCACACCATCGTCCGGTTCGATTACATCACCAGTTCCGGAAACCAGATATGTGTAATCCTTATCCATAATAGTCAGAATTGCCTCTAACCGGCGTAAATATTTATCCGTGCGCCAATCTTTGGCTAGTTCAACTGCTACTTTTGGTAAATTTCCTGAAAATCTTTCCAGTTTTTCCTCAAATTTTTCGAATAATGTAAAAGCATCGGCCGCTGCGCCGGCAAATCCGGCTAAAATTTTATTATCATACAACTTACGGATCTTGATTGATTTGTGTTTCATCACGGCCTGTCCCAGGGTAACCTGTCCGTCCCCACCTATTGCAACCATACCTTTATGCCTCACACCTACTATAGTTGTACCAATAAACCGATCAGGCTTATGTATCTGCATTATACAATCCCTATAATTATGTATTTTTGGTTAGATTTTTCTACGCAATCTGGCTACTGGGATGTTCAGTTGTTCCCGATACTTGGCTACTGTCCGGCGGGCAACTGGAAATCCTTCATTGGTCAGGATTTGTGAAATTCTTTCATCGCTCATGGGTTTATCAGGATTTTCTTTTTCGATCATTTCTCTGATGCGGTCCTTAACTTTGCGGGTAGATACCTCCTCACCATCATCTGTCTGGATTCTTTCGGTGAAAAAGTACTTTAGCTCAAAAATACCAAAATCTGTTTGAACATATTTACCATTTGCTACCCGGCTAACTGTCGAAATATCCATATTGATCATGTCAGCTATTTCCCGCATGATTAATGGCTTAATATGTGAAGGCCCTTTGGCAAAAAAATCATATTGTTTTTCTACAATTGACTGCATAACGTTCAACATCGTATTTTTTCTCTGGTATATTGAGCTGATAAACCACTTGGCAGATTCAATTTTCTTGCGAATATACTGTTTAGTTTCTTTATCCGTTTTGTTTTTGCTATGAAGCAATTGCTTATATGTTTTACTGATACGAAGTGGTGGGACATTCCAATCATTTAGAGTAACCACAAACTCATTCTCAACTTTTTCGATGATAAAATCAGGGATGATATAATTATGTTTGGTATTATACAATCCCAATCCAGGTTTTGGATTCAACCCGGTGATAAGTTCAATGATATCTTTAAGCTCATCGCGATCAATCTCAAGTTCAGTAAGTATTTTATCATATCTTTTGTTTTTAAAATCTTCAAAATGATCGCTGATTAGCGTGACAGCTAATTTTGGTTTAGGATTCATTTCCTTTAGCTGAACTAAAAGACATTCCTGGAGATCACGTGCCCCGACCCCAACCGGTTCGAACTTCTGTATATTCTTCAGGACTGATTCAACTTTTGCCGGGCTGCATTCAAAAATATCAGCAACTCCTTCAATAGAAACAGTTTGATCGAGATACCCATCATCTTTTATATTCCATATCAGGTACTCTCCGACTTTATGATCAGACTCATCAAGAGAAAGATAATTCAACTGTTCCATTAAATGATCTGTCATCGAACTGACTTCGACTTCCGGTCGCTCAAACTCCTCCTTGTTTTTATCGCGCGGTATGCGATACTCATAGGACTCTTCATCATTTATCAATTCATCCCAATTGCTATCTTCCTGTGCCTCTGACAATTCTTTCACATCCAGTTCAGAATTGCTGTCCTCGGGATCAGTTAGTTCTAATTCCTTCTCTACCGTTTCCTTCTCTTCATCGGTCGCTTCAATCAACTCGATTTCCTCTTCCATTTCATCTTCCAAACCCTCCTCAAGAACCGGATTTAATTCCAGTTCGGTTTGAATCTTCTGTTCAAGACTCAACAGAGGTAGCTGTAGTAGCGTGGATAGTAGTATCTGTTGCGGCGATAATCTTTGCTCGAGCCGCATTGTTTGAGAAAGCTGAATCATAGAAATCCAATTGTTAAAATTCTTGGCACAATTTATGTACAAAATTAGATATAAAGCGAAAACATGTCAAGCTTATTTGAAGATCGGCTCTCAATACAGGATGCTCGATGCTGGATGCTGGATTTAAGATGTCATCCCGGAGGGATCTTTGCAGTTGTCGGTAAAATAATGGTATTGGACGTCGCGATTTTGAGATTAGATATTGGATGTTGGAGATCTATTCCCCCTTAAAAGGAGCTGTTGCACAATCGATAAAATTAGCCGTAAATGTCATGCCTGCGAAAGCAGGCATCCATTAATACATATGCCGTAAGTAATTGTTTTTTAATAGATTCCCGCTTCCGCGGGAATGACAAAAGGGGCAGGGATGACATTTGGGCTCTGATTTTATTAATCCGCAACACTCTTAAAAATGAGGGTTAGGGGGGTGTGAGATCTGAAAGGCGCGATTCAGGTTATCAATTTTTCAACCGATCTTCATAATCTTCAACTAGCTCTACCGTTCTGGTGACTATATCTTCTGTGATATCGTTCAGTTCAATTTTTTCAGATAACTCGAGAATACTGTCACATTGTTCCTTAAACGCTTCAAATTCTTTCAGTTCCTTGTAAACAACAGCCAGTTTAAATTTACATTTTAGTAAATGTGTTATATTCCGGTTGCTATCCTTCATTATCAAGTCATACAAGGTAAGATATGATGACTCTGCTTTTTTAAAATTCTCGTTTTTAAAATAAGAATGAGCATTCGCCCACCACATGAATTGACTATCCGGGTATTTTTCAACAATTCTTTCAGCAAACAGGATTGCTTCATCGGATCGGCCGTAATCGAGAAGTATGTAGACAAGCTGATGCATGGCTATATACCTGCTGAGAGAATCAGAGGCAATAGCCAGTTTTATCATGGCAATTCCTTCCTCCCTGTCATCGGGGATAAAAGGTAACCATGATATAAATTTTAAACGGCTATATCGCCAATATTTATAAACACCAACCCCAAGATAGGCCCCGTATAAAGTCGAATCAATTTCAAGTGTCTGATTTAAAGATCCAACCGATTTTAATCCATTTGAGATAGCCGCCAGAAAATTTCCGTTATTTCCATGGAAAAAGGCACGGTATCCATATGCACTACCTTCATAAAAATATAGCTCGGCTTTCATTGAATCAGCCAAACCCTGCATATTCTCTAATTTATCTTCTACAAGTTGCAATGTCCTGTCAATCGCTTCATTAAAACGATCAGTTTCATCCTGATTTTCAAAATGTGTCATCTTGGAGTTTAATGTGGCAGCAAGATAGAATTGAGCACGGTAATCGTTTGGATCTGCCTTGATCTTCTCATTGACAATTCGCAAAGCTTCGTTAAAATTGGTATTAATTGTATGATTAATCGTTTCCTGGATCCAACTATTGCTCCCGGCAAGAACCTGAATCCCGGATAATAAGAAGAAGTATAAAATAACTTTTTCTATCATTCGTTTTTAGCTAAAAATAATGATCTAATTATAGATTTACATTTTAAATTGGGGATATTTTAAAGAAAGGATAATCTTTATGCAAATTAATTAAAAATTTCAAGGAAGATCAATGAGTATTAGATACATCATCTCCGTAGCAGTATATCCTTATAGGCATGAAAATCGTCCAGAATCAGGCGTGTACCTTCCGCCACTGAATATAAGGCATTGTGGGCAACGCTGACGGGTAGCGAAGTTTTTTCACAAATAATTTCATCAAGACCATTCAGGAGTGAACCCCCGCCAGTAAGAATAATACCTCTATCCACCAAATCGTTGACTAATTCCGCCGGTAATTTTTCTAAAGTATTCATAATTGCAGTAATAATTGTCCCAACCACATCTTTTAAAGCCTCAATAAAAAAACTGTTTGTAATAATCAATTGCCGGGGTAATCCATTCTGTACATCTAGACCTTTTACAGTTACTGCTTTACCATTATATTTTTCAGATATGGTTCCATGTGACATTTTAAGACATTCCGCAGTCGTTTCACCAATGCGCATGTTATATTTTGTTTTGATATAACGGATAATTGCTTCATTCATTTCATCACCGGCGATACGTATGGTATTATCGACAACGATACCTCCATAATTTATAACTGCAATATCTGTTGTCCCCCCCCCGATATCAACAATCATATGCGCATCTTTACCCTTGACATCCAGACCGATTCCAACCGCAGCAGCCATAGGTTCAGCTATCAGATATACTTCACGGGCACCAGCCTGCTCTGCAGACTCTATAACAGCAAGTTTCTCTACTTCCGTAATACCGGTCGGTACCCCCATCACCACCTTGCCGATGCGATACTTTGGTACGGAGGAACTACGAATAAATGCTTTTATCATTTCCTCGCCGGCAACAAAATCTGCAATGACACCGTCTGCCAGGGGTCTGATCACTTTTATCCTCTCCCCAGTTTTGCCCAGCATATCTTTAGCCTCAGTTCCATAGGCAATTACATCATAGTTCTTATTGAATGCTATAACGGATGGTTGGTTAACGATATATCCTTTTCGTTCAGCAAATACAACTGTATTTGCCGTACCAAGATCGATTCCCAGATTCGTGAAGACATATTTTAATAGATTAAACATGATCATTACCATCCAGCCAGTTAATTTGAGGTAAGGATACTTAATATTGAGTGCGTTTTATATCAATTATCGGCAATTTTTACTTACAACGTAAATTAATTAAAAAAAATTTTGTAAAATAAAAAAAAAGCCAACCTTTAAGGTTGGCTTAAAATATTATCACTACAAATTTAGAATTTTTCCTTTTCTTCTTTTTTCTTCGTATCCTTTTTCTCAGTGGCAGTTTCGGTCTTTTTCTTGGTAGATTTCTCTTTTTCCTTTTTTTCTTCCTTCTGAGGCTGGTCTGCTACTTCAGTTTTTTTCTTTGTAGCGGTGGTTTTCATTTTCTTGGTTTCCATTTTCACTTCCGCTTCTTCCACCGGTTTTTCAGGCTGTTCTACCAGAGCTTTTCCAACTTTCGCTTCCTCTTCCATCTCCGGTTCAACTTCCGGCTTCTCTTCAACCACTTCTTCCTCGACCACCTTTTTCTCTACGGCTTTCTCCTCAGCTTTTTCCTCGGATATTTTTTCTACCTCGGTTTCAACAATAGATTTTTCTTTCTCGTCCGAATCAACCCTCGTCTTCTTTTCCACCGGTTTTTTCTCGCCATTGGCAAGGGAAGATTTCAGGATTTCTTCCATCGTGTTCTTTTCAACACCTTGTTTGGCGAGATATTCTTCCCATTCTTTATCTTCCTTATCCTTAAAATAATTTGAAACTGAAAGAACGATTTTCTTATTATCTTTATCAAATTCAATAACCTTTGCCGGAACCTCATCTCCCGTGTTATAGTATTCAGTTGCCTTTTTCAACTTAGGATGCCCTAAATGGTTGATGGGAATAAAACCATCGACTCCAAGTGGCAAGGTTACGATTACACCTTTATCAATAATCCGGGAGACCGTTCCCGTAGTCTCTGTATCAACTTTGTATTTATCCTCAAAAATCTCCCAGGGATTTTCCTCGATCTGTTTATGACCAAGAGCGATTCGCCGCTCATCACGGTTTATACCGAGAACAACAACCTCTATTTCATCCCCTTTTTTCACTACTTCACTTGGATGACGGATCTTTTTCGTCCATGATAAATCTGAGATATGAACCAGACCATCGATGCCCTCTTCCAACTCCACAAATGCCCCGAACTGTGTCAGATTGCGAACTATTCCGGTGTGTTTTAAATTAATGGGGTATTTTTCATCGATTTTTTCCCACGGATCCGGTTCCAGTTGTTTTAATCCGAGAGATATCTTTTTCTCATCAGATTCAACATTCAAGACTTTCACTTCAACTTCCATTCCAACATGTAGCAGTTGACTTGGATGCTTTATATGCTGAGACCATGACATTTCTGAAATATGGATCAATCCTTCAATGCCAGTTTCCAACTCAATAAACGCACCATAATCAGTAAGACTAACTACTTTACCGATAACAACTTTTCCGACGGGATATTTCGCGTCAATATTTTCCCAGGGATGTGGCAACAGTTGTTTCCGGCCAAGTGAAATTCTATCCTTATTCTCATTAAAATCAAGGATTACGATTTCAATCTCTTCATCCAGTTTAACTACTTCCGAAGGATGATTGACGCGCCCCCAACTGAGATCCGTAATATGTAAAAGTCCATCTACACCGCCCAGATCAATAAAAACGCCAAAATCAGTAATATTTTTCACCGTTCCTTTGCGCACCTGACCCTTTTCAATCGTTTTAATAATCTCTGAACGTTGACTTTCCATTTCTTTTTCGATAAGAACACGGGAAGAAACAACTATATTACGGCGGGCGTGATTAACTTTTACGATTCTGAATTCCAATTCCCGACCCAGATATGAGTCGAAATCCCGGATTGGCTTTACATCTATTTGGGATCCGGGTAAAAATGCGTCAACACCATTTAGGGTGACAACCATTCCACCTTTGATTCGGCGAACGATTATACCATTTATTGTTTCATTTTTCTCAAATTTTTCTACGACATTTTCCCATACACGAATAAAATCCGCGCGCCTTCTGGAAAGAATCATTTGTCCGTTAGGATCTTCAATATTTTCCAAAAAAACTTCCAGTTCTTCGCCGACCTTAACCGCTTTTAAATCATCGAATTCATCCCCAGGAATAATTCCCTCAGACTTAAAACCTATATCCACTAATACATCACTGTCGGTGACATCAAGGATTTTACCTTTAACGATATCTCCCTGTTTGATCTCATGAAGTGTCTTATCGTACATCTGGGTTAAAAAATCGAACTCCTCATCCGAATATTCTTTTTCTTCAACGATATCTTCCAACCGCACCACTTCAATCTCATCTTCTTTCTGTTTTTCCTTCTTTTTTGCGTGTTCTTTTTTCTCTTTCGCTTCAGGTTCCTTATCCGCACTCGTTTCGGTCTTCACCTCTTCAGCCGAATCAGATTTCTCTTCCTTCTCGGCTTTTATAGCCTCTTCAGGTTTATCCTCCTCAGGTTTTTGCTCAGATACTGGTTCTTCCTCCACTACGGGGATAGGCTCTTCCTGTACCTCAGGCTTGGTCTCTTCTACGACCTCTTTTTTTTCTTCAGTCATTTAAAAAAACACCTCCTAGTATCAAGTATAGTACCCGTTAAGCGGGTATTAAAAAATTGCAAAGTTTTGTAATTTAAAGTATTTATTTTCCTCAAACAACAATTTTTTCGGCTTCTGTTTAAAATTTTCTTGATTCTCTGCTCAGATCCTTAGCTGCTTGATGGAGTATTGGATTATTAGTATGATGCATATAATCTTTTTCTAATTAAAAAACTCATCCCCTCCAACGGAGCACGTTTCGTGCCGGCCCCTTCTCTTGAGAAGAGAAGGGGAGCAGAATACATTATATCCTCGCTGTAAAAAATTATTCCGATACTTAATATATATTTAAAACATAAATTGTGTTTTCAGGTATATTCTCGAAAAAAATCCCCCCTCTCTTCTCAAGAGAGAGGGGGGAAAGGGGGAGAGTTTTTTGCCCAAGCAAAAAGGGCATAAATGTTACCTATATCCCCGAACACCTGTTTCCGATGTCTCCGGTCAATTCATGAAAAAAAGAGCAGGGTTGATATTTCACGATCGTTTCACTCTAAGGGAAGATTAAAATAGATTTAAGCTATATCATTTACAATATCAATAACTTTCTGAACCTGATCAGCGATTGTCAGGTTAGAGGTATCTATAATAATCGCATCTTTTGCTGGTTTTAAGGGGGCTACATCACGGGTAGAGTCAATTAAATCCCGTTGAATGAGTTCCTCTTTAATATTCTCTCGGTCCACCGGTAAATTCTTTTCTTTCAATTCTTTTACGCGTCGATCTGCTCTGTCATCTACACAGGCATCCATAAAAATTTTAACATCAGCCTGAGGTAAGACAACCGTACCGATGTCCCGACCGTCCATGACCACGCCACCGTTTTTTGCCAATTCTCTTTGCTTTGCCTTCATAATTTCACGGACTTCTTTATAGGCCGATATTGTACTAATTATATGGGTAACCTCCGGTAGCCTGATCTCTTCAGAAACATCCACACCATCTATAATTGTGCGTGGTCCTTTCACTCCGGGAACTAACTGAATATTAACCTCATTAGCAACTTTTACCACCTCATCTTCATTTTTTTCGGGAATACGACGGTTCAGAACTTCAAGGGTCAAGGCGCGGTACATAGCACCGGTATCTATGTACAAATAATTAAGGATTTGTGCGACTTGTCTTGCTGTAGTACTTTTTCCCGAGGCGGCAGGGCCATCAATGGCAATTGTTAACTTTAGTTTTTCAGTTTTGCTCATTACTTTTCAGCCTGGCGATTTCATTTTTGTTAAGATAACGCCACTCCCCCCTTTTTATACCCGCTAAAGTTAAAGGACCAAAAGCGATTCTATCTAACTCGAAAACCTTGTATCCCAGCTCATCAAACATACGCCTGATTTGCCTTTTTTTTCCCTCATAAAGGATGACTTCTATAAAGCTACAATTGTCTATAATTCGAATTTCAGATAATTTGCAGGGGGCAGTTTTTTTATCATCAAGAAGAATTCCGCGTTCGAAATGATAAATATCTTTGGGATGAATAAGTTTATTTAAAAATATATGGTAGGTTTTTGGTATTTTAAATTTGGGATGAATTAACTTGTTGGCAAGTTCTCCATCATTCGTTAATAATATAAGCCCGGTCGTATCCTGATCAAGCCGACCCACCGGAAATAGCCGCTCTTTAAGAGGTATCAGATCCAGGACCGTATTTCGATCATACTCATCCTTGGCCGATGTAATGATACCTTTAGGCTTATTTAGTATTATATATAGGAAATTCTTCTCACATTTTACTTTATTACCTTCAAAAGTAATCGTGTCTGTGAGTTCTTCGATTCTGATACCAAGTTTTTGCACGACTTCCCCATTGACAGATACCTTACCCTCCACTATATAATCATCACATTTTCTCCGTGATCCAATTCCAGCCGAAGCGAGAAATTTATTAAGACGCATCATTTTTGCCGGACTCATCCTGATTTTGAGTTGGTTGGTTTTCAATGGGGTTTTCAATTGGATCCGATTCTTTGTCCTCATTATCCTTTAAACTAGTCAGTCCAAGGGCCTCAGGTTCCAATTGTTTTAAGGCCACCTGATCGAGACTCTCTAAAAATTTATCATCCTCTTTTAACAGCTCATCGATCTCTTTCAACTTTGGAAGAGATTCCAAACTTTTCAGACCAAAATATTCCAGGAAGTATTTTGTCGTTCCATATAACAAGGGATTTCCTGGTGCTTTTTCACGACCTTCGATACCAACCAAATTCCTCTCCAACAATGTTCTCACAACACCATCCACATTTACGCCACGGATATTTTCTATTTCATGTTTGGTTATCGGTTGTTTATAGGCGATAATAGATAACGTTTCCAATGCTCTTTGAGTGAGCCGTGATGCCTGTCGCCCTTTATAAAGTTTTTGAACATATGATGCGTAATCTTCTCTCGAGGCGATTTGAAATCCCCCTGCCACTTCGATAATTGTCATCGCACTTTCTGTTTGCGAATAGTGATTTTGTAAATCGTCGATACCCTTGCGAATATCCTTCACAGAATCAACTTCCAAAATTTCTTTCAATTTCTGAATAGTAATCGGCGTATCGCTGGCAAAAAGTAATGCTTCTATTATATTTTTCATTTTATCGGCCATGCTTAATTTTTTCTATCTTTAAGATTTTATTATTCCCTATTATTCACCACTGAGAACCTAGTGCTCACCCTTCGGGTGAGCGACGGTATCTGTCCGTTCAAATAAGAACGCATAAAAAATTTTTACTATCCTGGGTAATTCATTTCTCGCGACGACGCAGCGACGCAATGTTCCAAATAGCATCCCGCATCTGCGGGATGCTATTTTATCTTCACATTCGTTGCACCTTTGCGAGTCCCGCCCGGCGGGATATGAATAATCAGGTTATTTAACAGATGAAATTTTTATATCATCAAAAACCCTTGATTGACGTACAATTATTTTTCTTAACTTAATCAGATCAAGAAGAGCAAGAAATGTAACAATAATAACAATTCTATTATTTAATTTTTCAATAAATTCACTAAACAAAATATTAGGCTGCGCATCCAGTAAATTCAGGATGTAATCCGTTTGCTCTTCGATGGTAACTTCTATTTTTTTTACTTCGTGGTAGGTCACCTTCGGCATATTATCGAGTGCTTTTTTGAAAGCGAGTAATAGATCAAACAAAGTAACGTTTTGTAAATATTCTTCTGTAGAGCTTGGCTTTTCGTCTTCTGGTCTTAAAAAAAACTTTCGTGAAAACATTTTCCGGCGGTGATCTTCAAATTCAGACATTTCTGATGCTGCCTCTTTGAATTTTTTATATTCCAAAAGTCGCTGGACCAGTTCAGTTCTGGGATCCTCAACATCATCTTCATCTCCAAACACCGGTTTAGGCAGAAGCATTCGTGCTTTGATATTCATCAGACTGGCAACCATTTCTATAAACTCGCCTGCCACTTCCAAATCGAGTATTTTCATCAGTTTAATATATTCAAGAAACTGATTGGTAATATCATGGATGGGAATATCATAAATATCAATCTCGTGTTTTCTTATTAAAAACAATAGTAGATCGAATGGACCTTCAAAAATTTCTGTTTTAACCCTATAAATCATATCAACCCATATTCATCGCAGCATGTACATCGGCCATAGTTGCCTGTGCTACCATGCGTGCTTTTTTGTTTCCGGTCTCGATAATATCTTCAACCTCATTTATGTGATTAAGATAGTATTCTCTCTTTTCCCGGTGTCGCTCAAAAAATTTGGCAATTCTTGTTGCACAATTTTTCTTACAGTCTACGCATCCTAAAACACCACTCATACAGTCTTCTTTAATCTGAGGAACTTCATCACTATTAAATTTCTGATGATAAGCAAATACATTGCAAATATCCGGGTGGCCGGGATCATTACGTCTGATTTTTTCAGGATCTGTGACAGCAGTTCTTACACTCTTAAATATATCTTCTTCAGAATCAGACATGAGGATAAAATTATTGTTTGATTTTCCCATTTTTCTGCCGTCCAGACCCGGGAGCCGGGAAAAGCTGGTCAGTTTTGTTTCCGGCTCAGGAAACACTACGTCATAAGTCGAATTGAATTTTCTGGCTATTTCACGGGTGATTTCCACATGAGGTGCCTGATCCTCACCCACCGGGACGATACTGGCTTTATACATAAGAATATCTGCGGCCTGAAGCACAGGATACCCAAGGTGGCCATATAACAATACTTCCGAACTCAAATCACGTACCTGTTCTTTTAGGGTTGGATTTCTTTCCAGACGTGCTGTAGTTATCAACATCGAAAAAACCAGGTGGAGTTCCGCGTGTTCTTTTATTTGAGATTGGATAAATATTGGATTTTCCGGCTTAATTCCGGCACTTAACCAATCAATGACCATATCCTGCGTTTTTTCCTTTACCTCGAATGCAGCCATCGGATTTGTAGTTAAAGAGTGCCAATCTGCTACAAAGAAGAAATTATCGTATTCATCCTGCAGTTCAATCCAGTTTTCCAGGGCACCGGCATAATTACCAAGATGCAGTTTTCCCGTAGGTCTCATACCACTCAGGATCCGTTTTTTGGGCATTTTTTCTCCTGGAATATTTATTATTTCGCGAACTTATTCTTATCTCATTAATTGAGAAACAAATATGGCCGCCAGCTATCATGCGGTTTTTCGATAAAAAATTGTAAAAAAAAGAGTTTACTTGGCTTTTGTGGTTTTTTCAACAACTGCATACCAGCCTGATCCAGTGTTTTATTCCCTTTCCTGTTATTACAGCGAATACATGCACAGACAAGATTTTCCCAGGAATGCTTCCCGCCAAAATGTTTGGGAACAATATGATCCACCGTTAAGGGTAATGCCACTTTTCCACAATATTGGCACCTATGACGATCACGGCGAAGAATATTTTTGCGGCTCAGGATAACGGACATAAATGGTTTGTATATATAAATCTGCAAACGCACCACACTTGGGAAGGGCATACTGAAGCTGACTGCACGGATCTCTGTTTCAAAAGACTCGATGATTTCAGCTTTTCCCAGATAAACCAATATGACTGCCTTTTTTGCATTACATATTGCAATCGGTTCGTAATTTTGATTTAAAACAAGAACGTTACTGTTTAACCGGTTAACTAACACGCTTACAATCCTAAAAATTAAAAAAATGTTCTCACATCAACAAAACTATTAAATAGTTCTTCACTGAAGTTCACATTATTCCGAATCAGACTGTTCTCTCTTACCATACCTCTTGCATGAATGATTCGACCATCTCCAAGGGCAATTCCAACATGTGTGATTTTAGTTCCGTAATCAGCAAAAAAGTAAAGATCGCCTGTTTGTGCCTCTTCCGGATTTTCACTAACGAAATTTCCATCCCGGTGCTGCATCCAGGAATCCCGGGGAAGGCTAATACCGAACAGGGAAAATACGGTTTGTGTTAAACCCGAACAATCAAATCCTTTTGGGGTTCGTCCTCCCCAGCAATATGGATAACCCAGAAATTCTTTTACTAAAGGTATAACACTCTGCCGCGTACAGGCAGGAAATTTAGCAAATGTACTTTCTTCTACCCACCCATGTGATCCATCCGGCAGGAAGATCTCAAACCAATGATTATTTTCTCTGATAACCGGTATCTCTGTACCAATAGTCGCATTTCGTACAGTATCAGCATCCAAATCTGGTTTATCATAAATTTTTACGAAGTGGGGCCGGATTTTTCTTGAATCATAGGATTCATTCTTTTCAGACACCCATTGATAATTACTGACCCATCCCTTATAACCATCAGGGAGCTTTATCCTTGAGAAGTCATTATCCCTTTTTTCGATTTTTATCAACTCTCCCAACAATCCCTGATTGATAACTTCACTCCGGTAGGTTGCTTCCCGGTACAGATTGGCAACACTAACATTTATTCTTCCTTTTTCATTTCCCATAACAAGCATCAATCAAGTTTTAAAAACATTGATTCCTTCAATCGCATCGCTACTCTATAGAAAGAACACATTTTTCTATCCGGAAAATATAAATTTTTAATTTATCAGTTGTCTTATATGATGTCAAGGTATTTTGAATATTGTAGCAATGGGGATTACTGGAAATTTGGTTAATACAATTTCACATTCAGGCCTGATTTAAAAATATAAAAATTATATAAAGAATATAAATCGTAAATAGAAACGAACCGGTAAGGTGGGAGATTTTCTTACGTTTAATAACAACCAGAGTAATAAAAATACTTACTATGAGCATGACGGGTAAATCAAAAGATATGATACGTGGATTAATGGGAGCTGTAAAAAAAGTAGAGAGGACACCACCTACAAATAATATATTAAAAATATTACTACCTACAATATTTCCCAGCAAGATCTCGTTTTCTTTTCGTACGATAGCGATAATAGCTGTGGCTAATTCCGGAAGAGAGGTTCCGAATGCCACCAACGAGAGGCCTATAATTACTTCACTTACACCAAAAGCACGGGCAATATTTGTTGCCGATTCAATCAACCAGTTAGAACCAAACATGAGTACGATGATACCGCCTACAGTCATTACGAGATAGATTGAAAATCTAGCTGAAACCGGAAGTTTATGTAATTTCTCCGACTCCCGGGTTAGGCTTTCCTCATCCTTAATATTTTGTCTTTCTTTCATGCTGTTACGAATCATGGTAAGTGTGAAAGCGAAAATTCCGGCAAATAATACCGCACCTTCCAGATAATTGATGGTACCACCAAGTCCAAAAATCCAAAACAGAATAGAAGCCGCCATCATCCAGTATAATTCCTTTTTAACCATTGTTGGATCAATTGTAATTGGTACAATAATACCACTTATCCCCAATATCAGACAGATATTTGCAATATTACTTCCGATAATATTACCAATAGCCAGGTCAATTTTGTCTTGCCAGGCTGCGACCATACTGGTAACAAATTCGGGAAAAGATGTCCCAAAGGCGACAACGGTCAATCCGATTATTATTGGTGGAATCCGGGCCAATAGCGCCAATCTTGATGAACCGCGGACTAGAAATTCTGCCCCAACATAGAGTAATATCAGGCCGAGTGTAAAGAGAAGAATATTTGCTAACATCGAAGTTTCCATTGCATCAAATCTACAGAGCTTTTTATAAAGAACCAACCGGAAGTAATGGTTTAATTAAAAATGCAAAATATCAGGACATCCACGATACATGCCAATACTATGATTTACATTATCTGTAAATTTCTTTATATTATGAAGTAATCCACCCCCTATTTCCCCCTCCCTAATCAGACTTGCCCGCCTGAGGCGGGTTCGGAGGGGGATTAAAGGGGGAGGGTTAACAATATAATTTTCTGTATGCGTCTTGTGCCGCGTGATGTATAGATCATATAAATAAAAAGAAAGACTAAAAACTTATGAAACCAATGTTTGCAATTACTATGGGAGATCCTTGCGGGATTGGACCTGAGATTACATTAAATGCTTTAAAAAATCACCCTGATCTTTTTACCCAATGTAATATGGTTATTTGTGGTTCGTTAGAATTCCTCAGGAAAACCGCCTCAAAAATCAACCTGAATATAGATATAAAAAAAACAAGTGAAGAAGACATTTCACAACTGTCTGAACCAGGAATTTATTGTCTCGATATCAATCCTATTTCCTTTGATCATGAGTATGGGAAAATTACAGCAGGGGGTGGCCAACATAGTTTTGCCTATATTAAGAAGGCGATCGAACTGGCTACACAAAAAAAAGTGAATGGTATCGTCACCGCGCCCATTAACAAAAAGTCACTCAAAGCCGGTTCTGTTCCCTACCTTGATCACACTGAAATGCTGACAAAACTTACCTCCAGCGAGCGTACAATGACCCTTTTTGTAACCGGTGATTTACGCGTATTTTTCTATTCACGTCATATACCTTTTGCCGATGTTAGCGCAGCACTTGATCAGAAGGAACTGGTAAAAACCTTACATGATTGTGATCGTTACTTAAGCCGGATTGGAATAGTAAATTCAAAACTCGCCCTTGCCGCTTTAAATCCGCATGGTGGGGAAAGCGGATTATTTGGTCGTGAAGAGATGGAGATATTAGAGCCGGCAGTTAAACAGGCTGTTGTTGAGGGTTTAAAAGTAGTAGGACCGGTTCCTGCCGACTCGGTTTTTCATCTGGCTAAAGAAGGTCATTATGATGCAGTACTTTCTCTCTATCACGACCAGGGGCATATTGCCGCAAAAACCTATGATTTCGAACATACCGTTTCCCTGACCATGGGTTTACCTTTTTTACGTACATCCGTAGACCATGGTACCGCTCTGGATATAGCCGGAAAAGGGATCGCCAGTGAAATCAGTCTGGTAGAAGCCATAAAAGCAGCCGTTCGTTATTATTGGTAAATCAACCTCAATATTTTATTTCTCGCAAAGGTCGCGCCGGTAGGCGGATTCGCCTACTGGCGAACGCCAAGTCACAAAGAAACATTTATTTGACCTGTATCTCTTAAAGTCATGCTGTCCCGAAACGGGATCCCGTTTCGGGACAGCATGACATATTAATATATTCGTTGCGCCGCTGAAATCATGGATGATTTCATCCCGGCATGTCGACAGGATGGAGACATGTTTGTCGGGGTGCGAGAAATGAATTATCTAATTTAATTATACATATTTAGGAATACTATTCGATTTAGAGTAGTTGACAATATTAAAATTAATGTAGGGACGTAGCATGCATGCTACGTCCCTACATTTTATAAATAACAATAGATCTATATTCAATCATAGAGGAGATTTTTCATGAATTCTAACCTTCTTGTCATCCCAATGCGTGAAGATTTAACCAAACTGGGAATAGAAGAATTGCGAACCCCGGAAGAGGTCGATGAGGTTTTTTCAAATCAGAAAGGTACAACCTTATTAGTTATAAATTCTGTCTGTGGCTGTGCGGCCGGTAATGCACGACCCGGCGTAAAAATTGCCATGAGCCATCATGTTTTACCGGATAATCTTACCACCGTTTTTGCCGGTCAGGATCAGGAAGCAACAGCTCAGGCCCGGTCCTATATCCCAGGCTATCCGCCTTCATCCCCATCAATAGCATTATTTAAACATGGGCAACTGGTGGAGATGATCCAAAGACATCAAATCGAAGGCCGCTCACCGGAGGAAATTGCAAATGATTTAACGGAGGCGTTTGATAAACATTGTGGTTAGGGGCGAGTTCTCTGAATCAAATCTCAACGTTTTGTTGGCTTTTGATCATGAATCTTGTTGAGAGTAATACAGCGGATACTGTCAATGCAACAAACAGGGCGAACCAAATCCCCTGTACACCAAAGCCAAAGGTAAAACCCAATAAATATCCACCTGGTAAGCCAACAATCCAGTATGCAATAAAGGTAATGAACATTGGGATTTTTGCATCCGCAAGACCTCTGAGCAGGCCAATGCCAACAGCCTGCGTTCCATCAGAGAGTTGAAAAAGTGCGGCAATTATCAGCAGTGATGCGGCAATGTTAATTACCTCCGCTTCATCTATATAAAGTGTTGGTAAGAGCCAGCGAAACACTATAAAGATGATCCCAAAAATTCCCATAACCGCTGCCGACAGTATAAATGCTGCAATGCCTGCATTTCGTGCGCCTTTCCGATCATCGCGACCTACCGCATTTCCGACTCTGATTGTGGCCGCGGCTGAAATTCCCAATGCAACCATAAAGGAAAGGGAAGCCAAATTTATGGCAATCTGGTGAGCGGCAAGTTCATTCGTTCCCATCCAACCAATTATTATTGCCGAGCCGACAAATGCACCCACCTCAAAAAAGTATTGCAGTCCGCCGGGAATACCAATTCTGAGAATTTTTTTTATCATCGAAAAATCAATCCGGCGATAATGCAAGGCAGGATCATAAGGTGTATACCGGACCGATAATGAGACATACAATAAAAATGAAACTGCCATTAGCACCCTGGTGCTAAATGTTGCCCATCCAGCACCGGTGAGATGTAGTGCCGGCATACCTAAATTTCCATATATTAAAACCCAGTTAGCAAAAACATTTATGATATTGGCAAGAAGAGTTATCACCATAGCCGGCCGTATAAGTGACAGCCCTTCACTAAATTGTTTATAAGTTTGAAATATCATCACCGGTACCACAGAGTAGGCCAGAATACGCATGTACGCTGCCCCCTGCTCTATGATTTCTTCAGGCTGGTTAAGAAAGCGGATAATATCAGCGCTAAAAATAATTGCTATCGTTAAAACAATTCCGACAATCATATTTACAAGTAATCCCTGACGAAAAACGATGCCACACTCAGAATACTTTTTTGCGCCCATGACCATTGCTGTTAAGGGAGAAATTGCCATGGACACGCCTATTCCAAAGATCATAAAGAGCATAAACAACCCATGAGCAATTGAGGAAGCGGCTAAGGGCGCGGCACCAATTTTTCCCACCATCACACTATCGACCACACCCATCATCATATGCCCCAGTTGGCCAATGATTATCGGGTATGCTAATTTTACTGTTTCATTCAATTCTTTGGAATAATTCACGCTTATAAATAACCTGTTACCAATTATGATTAGTGATTTTGTAGCGAGGTGATTAATCGCGTCGCTACTTTTATAATATTACTTATGCGCTTCGATTATTGAGCTTTAAAAATAAACTTAATCAGTAAAAAACAAATCTACAACTTCAGGTTTTGCGAAAATAAATTCATAGCTCCTCCCGCACCTGCGGGATGTAATCAAAAAAATGTCCACGAATTTCGCGAATTATCACGAATTAAAAAAATATATTATAAAAAATCCGCGGTAATCAGCGTTACCAGCGTTCTATAATTATCATGGCGTCTTTTTGAAATAAATAGTCTCACAGAAAGTAAAAATTTTGCTAAAAAAACAAAGTTTTTAGTGACAATAGCATAGATTAATTCTTGAAATTGAGAAAGATTCACCTTAGTTTCATGATTATGAAAAATATATATTAATCTGATCTAATCAGATCCCCCTAGCAACCAGGGGACGCACAAAGTAAATGGTTCCACGAATTTCACGAATTTGCACGAATATCTTTTATTAATTCGTGGCCATTCGTGTTAATTAGTGTCCGCCAGTGGGCGGATCCGCCTACCGGCGGATAATTCGTGGACAAATTCGTGGACTGATTAGGAGAATTACATGCAACAGAAAAAACCGATACTCCGTCGTGCCAAAATAGTCTGCACGCTTGGTCCCAGTTCTGATACTTATGAAAAAGTGAAAGCAATGGCTAAAGCAGGGATGGATGTTGCCCGCTTGAATTTTTCTCATGGATCCCATGAAGGTCATCAAAAAGTAATCATGATAATCCGAAAAGTTGCCAAAGAACTAAATAAACCTATTGCTATCTTACAGGATCTACAGGGACCGAAAATACGCATTTTAAAATTTACCGGGGGTTATGTAGAACTGAAAAGAGGAGATACCTTTATCCTCACCACGCGTGACGTGGAGGGCGATGACAAAATTGTCTCCGTATCCTATAAATCCTTTTACAAAGATGTGAAGGCCGGTGACATCGTCTTGTTAGATGATGGGTTGCTTAAATTGAAAGTAGAAAAGATCAGGGGACTGGATGTATTCTGTAAGGTTATATACGGTGGTGTACTTTCCAACCATAAAGGACTAAATCTGCCAGGTAATATTTTATCTGTAAGCGCTTTAACAGATAAAGATAAAAAAGACCTCAGATTTGGTATGAACATGGATGTTGATTACGTGGCACTTTCATTTGTTCAAAAACCAAAAGATATTGAGGAAATCAAAGGAATAATCTCCAGAGCTAAAAAAGACATTCCGGTAGTCGCGAAAATAGAAAAACCCCAGGCAGTTGAATCGATCGAAGATATAATAGATAAAACAGATGTAATCATGGTTGCCCGGGGAGATCTGGGGGTTGAAGTGAGTGCAGAAGAGGTACCACCTATCCAGAAAAGAATTATCTCTCTTTGCAATAAAAGCGGTACTCCCGTGATTACCGCCACCCAAATGCTTGAATCAATGATCCACAATCCAAGACCGACCCGGGCAGAAGCCTCAGACGTGGCCAATGCGGTTCTCGACGGCACTGATGCCGTAATGTTATCAGGCGAAACTGCTGTAGGAAAATTTCCGGTTGCTTCTGTACAAACGATGCACCGGATCGTTAATCTTATTGAGAAAAATGTACGGTCAGTTGATTGGGAGACAAGACGGCGACATTCTGATCAAAAATATAGTATATCTTCAACCATAGGATTTAGTGCTTGTCAGGCCGCTGATTTAATCGATGCTGCGATGATTGTTTGTCTGACCCAATCTGGAACAACAGCACGAATGATTTCCAGATATCGCCCAAAGCAACCTCTGATCGCGGTCACTCACACCGAGAGAATTCTTAGACGCTTAAACCTCGTCTGGGGAGTTCTGCCCCATTCTATACACGAGTTTGGAGATAATATCGATGAAGCAATAACCGATATCCTAAAAATAATAAAACGTAAAAGCCCCGTTAAAAAGGGAGATAAGATTGTGATAACAGCTGGTTTACCATTTCACACCCGACGGGGAACTAATATGTTAAGAATTGAGGAAATATAAGTTCAAATATGAGGTGAAGAGATATGCATATTGCTTATCTGAATTTAATTCCGGATACAAATT